>Ga0114931_10000304_pt1 | contig 57621 bp, 46 predicted proteins | sample 2SBtaG_FD_89579 | JGI IMG/M metagenome (GOLD analysis project Ga0114931, IMG submission 89579) | Deep subsurface microbial communities from Kolumbo volcano to uncover new lineages of life (NeLLi) - 2SBTROV14_V59a metaG | ecosystem: Environmental > Aquatic > Marine > Volcanic | place: Kolumbo... | reverse complement strand
CGCCGAGCGCCGCGCGCGCTCCGCGCAGGGACTCGGTCTCCACCTCGATGACGTGGGCGTCGATGGATTCCATCAGGACCCGCGGATCTCCCTCGGCGACCAGCTTCCCCTCGTCGAGGATCGCCAGGCGATGGCAGCGCTCCGCTTCGTCCATGTAGTGGGTCGAGACCAGGATCGTGGTGCCGCCTTCGACGAGCGCGAACAGGGACTCCCAGAAATCGCGCCGGCTCTGTGGATCGACCGCGCTGGTCGGCTCGTCGAGGAAGAGCATGGCGGGTTCGTGTATGGTGGCGGCAGCGAGCGCGAGTCGCTGCCGCTGGCCGCCGGAAAGTGTTGCGGCGCGTTGCTCCGCTTTGTCGTTGAGCCGGTACTCTGTCAGCAGATCCTCCACCCGTCGGCGATGGCGTGACCGCGACAGCGAGTAGATCTGGGCCATGAAGTCGAGGTTCTCGCGGACGCTGAGGTCCTCGTAGAGCGAGAAACGCTGCGTCATGTAGCCGATCGAACGGCGCAGTTTCTCTGCCTGTTTCGGGATGCTGTAGCCCAGTACTTCGACTTTGCCGCCGCTCGGTGTGAGGAGCCCGCAGAACATTCGGATGGCGGTCGTCTTGCCGGATCCGTTGGGCCCCAGGAAACCATAGATCTGACCTCGAGGGATCGTCAGATCGACGTCGTCCACTGCGACGATCTCGCCAAAGCGCCGGGTCAGTCTCTGTGCCCGGATGGCCGGTGCGGAATCAGTCGTTGCCGTTGGCATCGCGCGCCTGGTGGTGGACGGTCTCGAATTCGACTTCGATCGGGACGCCGGTGGGAAGGTCGCGCGCCGCGTCGCCGAGCAAGTCGACCTTGGCCAGGTACACCAGGCGTCCGCGATCGCGTTCGGTCAGCGCGAAATACGGCGTGAAGGACGCCTGGCTGGCGACTGTGCGAACTCGCCCGGGCAGCGGCTCGTCGATCCCGTCGACATGCACGCGCGCCGCCGTGCCGGCGGTGACGTGGACGCGAACGGCCTCCGGTACGTACACGCGGCCGTAGGGGGCGCGGTCGGTGAGCAAGACAGCGACGACGCCCCCCGCGGGTGGTCGCTCGCCCAGCTCGTACGGAAGGGCGTCGATCCATCCGTTGGTAGGGGCGCGGACCTCGAGGCGTGCCAGATGTACGTGCGCGGTGGTGGCCACGGCCGTCGCCTCGGCCAGTGCGGCTTCAGCCTGCGCTAGCTCTTCATCGGTGGTGCCCGCGAGAAGCTCGTCGAGGGCGGCGCGGCCGGTGTCGCGCGCCGCGAGGGCTTCGTCCAGGGCCGCTCGCTGGCGGTCGAGCTCGTCTTGCGAGAGGATACCCGCGGAGAACAGCTGTCGCGCGCGAGCGTGTGAGTTGCGCGTGGTGTTCCACCGCCCTTCGGCGCCCCGTAGTTGTGCGCGTGCCTCGCGAATCCGTTGCTGTCGGGGCCCGCGCACGAGCTCGGCAAGTCGCGCCGCGGCTCGCGTACGCGCGCTTTCTGCCTGTGAGAGCTGCGCCCCGGCACGGGTCGAGTCGAGCTGGACCAGCAGCGTTCCGGCCTCGACGTAGGTTCCCTCCTGGTGCGGGCGTTGGGCCACCGGTTCGGAGGCCTCGGCGACGAGATCCAAGCGGTCGCGCTCCAACGTGCCGACGGCGGCGGGAGGGCCGCCCTCGGAGCAGGCCATCGAGCCGAGTGCGAGGAGCGAGATCATGGATAGCGTCCGAGCTTTCATGAGATGCACCTTACGATCCGGCCCCTTCGAGGAAGAGTCGTCGGGTGTGCTCGGCGAAGGCTTGCAGGAACGGTCGGTCGTACTCGGTACCCAGGACTCGTTCGATGACCGGTCGCGCGACGAAAGGCATGATGGTCATTCCCATCAGCGACAAGAAAGCGAGAGACGGGTCGAGGTCGGCACGGAACCGGCCGCGCGCAACCTCGGTGCGGATCAGGCCGGGGAGTAGCTCGGCCATATGTGACGCGTAGTCGGCGATGAAGCGATCGCGGAATCGGCCGCCTTCCGACAGCACCTCGCGTACCACGAGGGTTGGAATCCACGGCTCGGCGGCAAACGTTCCGACCAGCACCTCGAGCAGAGCGGCCAGGCGTTCGGATGGTTCGGATGGATCGGAAGCATCAGAAGCATCGGCTTTCTCATCCGGTGCGACATCGATGACAGCGCGCACGCGGTCGAGGACGCGTGCGAAGGCGCGCTCGAGCAGGGCGTCGTAGAGTCCCTCTTTGCCGCCGAAGTAATAGTGCACCATCGCCGGTGTCACGCCGGCTTCCTCCGCTACCCGGCGCAGCGACACGGCATCCGCGCCGTGCGCGGCGAAGAGCCGGCTGGCCGCTTCGAGGAGTGCCGTACGGGCCTCGGACAGGGCGGCGGCAGGCGGCCGGCCCGGCTGCCGCCGCCCTGTCTGCCCGATTTTTTTGGTGACCATGGCCAGTAATTAATCAATCAATTGATAAATTGCAACTGGAAGCGAGGCTGGCCAGAATTTCGTCCTGACGTCGTCGTCGCAGTGAAGCCGCTCGACTCAGAGAGCGCGCTCGGCTGCGCTCTCCGGTCCACCCACCGCGCCGGTGTTGGCGCCGACCGTGGCCGCGTAGAGCTCTTCCAGTGCCGGGCCGAGGGCCTGCGTGATTTCGTATGGATCGGCGATGACATCGGGGCAGACGAGGGCCGCGATGTACAATCGGTCGAGGTAGCTCCAGGCGGTGATGTTGAGGGCGACGCCCTCGAGGATCGGGCCGACCGAGTAGATCCGGCGCAGTGCGTTTCCGGCCCCGTAGAGAGGCTCGGCGGGGCCGTGTACCGAGGAAACGATTACGTTGATCGGCGGTCGGAATTTTCTCGCGAGCTTGGATTGCGAGTATCTTCGCATCACCCATGCGGAGAGCCTCGGTGGCGCGTACTCGACCCAGTCCCGGTACATCTCGTGGCCCATGAGGGCTTCCAGCTCTTTGCCGGCTTGGGTCACGACGTGAATCGTGTGCAGCCGCTCGGCGGGATCGGCGACGTCGGTGGCGAGAGAGGTGAAAACGTTCGACACCCGGTTCCCGCTCAGGCGCAGTGGGCCGCTGCGCGGATCGGTGCCGATGGGTACTTCGGCCACCAGCGGCAGGTCGGGCAGGTCGTTACGGGTCTGGAGATAACGGCGCAACGATGCCGCTACGCACGCCAACAGTACGTCGTTGACGGTGGTGCCGGCGATGTTCTTGATGCGTTTGATCTCGTCGAGGGACAGGGAGGTGGTGGCGAACTTGCGGCGGGCCGTCAGTGCAGAGTTGATCGATGTCTTGGGGGTATCGACGATCGGCATCGGGGGCGACGCCGTCATCTGGCGGCGCCGGCTCGCGGCGGCCACGGCGCCTTTGAGAGTTCGCGTCAGCAGTACCGGCAGATGGGCGAACTGGCGAAGGTGGTCGCGCATCGCGTCGCGCACTAGTCGCGTGTTCGACGGAACCGCATCGGGCGACCACTGTGGTGTCGGGCCCAGCCCCGGAGCGTCTGCGGCGGAGTCGTTCATCGCGTTGGCCAGGAGATGGGCGGCGGCGGTTCCGTCCGCTACCAGATGGTGTAGCTTCACGATCCCGGCGACGTAGCGTCCCTCGAACCCGTCGATCAGCCACAGCTCCCAGAGCGGGTGGCGCCGATCGAGGGGCGAGCTGGCGATCTCGCCGATCACCTGGTCGAGCTGGCGCTGGCCGTACGGTGCGGCGATCTCGGCGCGGTGTACGTGGTTGTCGATATCGAAGTCGGGGTCGTCGATCCACACCGGATGATGCAAGTCGAAAGGGACGCGCAGGATCCGGCGCCGAAACTGCGGGAGGAGGTGGATCCGTTGTAAGAGCTGCCGTTTGGCGTCGTCGAACGAATACTCGGCGGCGCTCGCGGTCGGCTCGAGAATGGTAACCTTCAACGTGTGCATTTGGACGGTCGGCGTTTCTGCGTAGAGAAAGCCGGCGTCGATTCCCGTCACGCGCTGCAAGTGGTCCGCTGCGGGTCTCGCTGCCGGGGCAGGCGGTGGTGCCGCCGTCGAAGAGGGCGGGCGAGGAGGCTCCCCTGCCGGCCGTTCGAGATCCGGCGGACGGCGGGACTCCGATCCGGGTCGTGCGGCGGATCGGCGTGGTTTCGGCAGTGTTTCCATCCGACGTGCGCCGCCAGCGGCTAGGGGAATGGCACCAGGCTGCGCAGCCGCGAAAGTACCGGGTACGGCGTCTCGCGGGCGAGCTCGTCGAGCGTGTTCTGCATGACCCCGGTGATCTCGTCGTAGCACTGCTCCAGCACCGCCGGATCGTCGGCTTGATCCGGGGTGAAACCGGACCAGTCCAGTGGTTGGCAGATTTGCAGAGTGATCTTTGCCGGCAGCGGGATGCCGGGCATGCCGAACAGTGAAATGCCCCACGGAATCTGCAGGAGAATGGGGATCGCGGGCATGCGAATTCGATCGAAGCCGAGTGCTTTCGCGATTCCCTCGCCGCGCGACAGGATGATCGTAGAGTTGTGACCGCCGTGTCCGACGACTGGAATCACCGGAACGCCTTTGCGCAGAGCGAGCTTGATGAATCCCATGTGCCGGTTGAAGTCGATCTTGTTGCGGTCGCTCCAGGGCCGCAGAACCTCGCGTGCTCCGCCCGGGTAGACCAGCACCGCGGCGCCCGAGTCGAGCGCGCGCGTGGCGTTCTCGGAGCTCGCCGGCACTTCGCCGATCTTGCGCATGAGCGTTTCCATTCCCGGCACCCCGAACGCGGCGTCGAAGGCGAGACCGATCAGGGGACTGTCGATGCCGCGTTCGCGGTACCACCCGGAGATGAAGGCGGTCGTGTCCGGAGTCAGCATCCCGCCGGAGTGGTTGCCGACCAGGAGCATCGGTCCGGCGTCGGGAACGTTGTCGAAGCCGCGGATCTCGGCGTCGAAGTAGTCGTTGAGCCGCTCCATCAGGGGCAGCAGCGTCTCGAGAAACTCGGTGTCTCGTTGGAAGGCGGGATCCGCGAGGCTCCTCCGGGTTTCTTCGGCCCACAGCGCGATCGGGTCGAGCAGGTTGAGCCAGCTCAAGAGTGACGCCGGCAGATCGGCAAGGCCCGCCGCGGCTCGCGGCCGTGCGGCCGGTCGGCGCTTCGCGCGTTTGGGTTGCCGGCTCCTGGCCGATACCCTACCGCCCATGCCGCCCACCCGCCGCCGCGGCGACGGCGATTGGCTCGCCGTCAGCGTCTGCTTCGAGGAGGCACGGTGCTGCGACCGTTGCCGTGGCGCTGAGGCGCCGGTGGGCGCGACCGGGATGGCTGGCGCCGGCGCGCAGTGGGCCCTCGAGGAGGCGCGCGACGCTGTCGGCGATGCAGCGGTGATGCGGGCCATTCAGCCAGTGGCTGGCGCACGGCACCAGCACCTGTGTCGCTGTGGGCGCCGCTTCTTGCACGTGCTCCGCCAGCTTGTGCGAGATCAGGCCATCGCGTTCGCCCCAGACGAAGGCCGACGGTATGCGGAGGTCGCGCAGTCGCGTCCACAAACCGCGTTCGCCGAAGGCGGGATCGAGAGCGAGCTCTCGGGCGGCGTTGATGAAGCTCTCGCGTGTTGCCGGGCAGGCCGCGTAGTAGACGAACCGCGCGGCCGACTGAGCCAGCTCGTCGTCGCGCAGGTAGGGAAGGTTTTCCATGCTTTCGGCCAACCAGCGCAGCTGCGGCCAGATACGTTCGAGGGGTATCCAGGCGGCGATTCTGGGACTGAGGAGGTGTGCGCCCCGGAGGAGGAATCGGTAGCTGCGCCACGGCATGTAGGGCGCGATGGCGATCACGGAGTCGAAGGTGTCGGGGGCATTGAGAGCCGCCTCGAGTGCGACTCGCCCGCCGAGCGAGATCCCGAGCACCACGGGCTTCTCTCGCATGGCCCGCGCCCGAGCGATCACCGGTTCGGCCAGCTTTGCGGGCGTCAGTGCGGTGTCCGGTGGCGCCGGTGTCTTGCCAAACCCGGGCAGGTCCAGCGCAACCGTTCGCATGCCGCGCCGGGCCAGGGCCCGGCCGAAGCCGGCGAAGCCGGAGGATTCGAGACCGAGCGGGTGAAGCGCGATGACCGGCCGTCCGTGTCCCCATTGGCGCTTGTAAACTGTCATTTCAACCATCGCATGCGCGACAGACTACCTTCAGTGGAGCGCACCTCGCTCGGAAGTGCAATCGACACAGAAGGTCTATGTAGGAGCTGTTCGGCTGTTCCCGGTTCGCTGGCGTTGCTACTTTAGGTATGGGTGTTGAGAGGTATGGGTGTCGAGCGAGACGCTCGAGACGCCGCGTAGGGTCGGCGGTGCGAAGACTACTTCCGGGAAGGCTGGTATCATGTGGTGCTGGTTCGCTTTGCGAGCTTCGATGAATGTCGGCACTCCCGCTGTGACGATCGTCGAGGAGGCAGCCGGATGAGTACTTCGTTTGCGGGCGACGTCCGGTCGCGTTTCGAACCCGTAGCGGCCGTGTTTCGTGACAACTTCGCCGACGGGGGCGAGGTAGGGGCGGCGTGCTGCGTCTACTGGCGGGGGGTAGCGGTACTCGATCTCTGGGGTGGCCTCGCCGATGAAGCGGCGCGACGCAGCTGGCAGCGGGACACGCGGGTTCTCGTCTTCTCGGCTTCGAAGGGAGCCGTGGCGATTTGTCTGAACCAGCTCGCGGAGCGAGGTGAGATCGATCTCGAAGCTCCGGTCGCGAGATACTGGCCCGAGTTTGCCCAAGGGGGGAATGCGGGCAAGGCTGCGATCACGGTGGGGTCGGTGCTGGCGCACCGCGCCGGCCTGCCGCTGGTCGAAGCCGATCTCACCCGTGACGAAGTATTTGCCGGCGCAGCGGTGCTCGCCTCGATCGAAAAGCAGGCGCCGCTCTGGGATCCCGGCGTGGCGCACGGCTACCACGCCCGGACGTTCGGCTGGATCCTCGGCGAGGTGGTGCGCCGCGTCACGGGACGTTCTCTCGGGGCGTACATCGCCGCCGAGATCGCCGGACCGCTCGGGTTGGAGTTCGACGTCGGCCTGCCAGAGTCTCTCGAGTCGCGTGTTGCCACCATCTACCCGCCGCCGCCGCCGACCGATCCGCTCGAGATCGAGATGCGCGAGCGTTTCCTGGGACCGGGCACGCTTCTCGGTCGGGTTCTCGCCGGTCCGGGCGATCTCGCATACGGCGACGTGTGGAACAGTCGCGAGCTGCACGCCGCCGAGATTCCGTCGTCCAACGGTATCGGCAACGCCAGGGCTCTGGCGCGCATGTACGCGGCCACCCTCGGCGAGGTCGACGGGGTGCGCCTGCTGCAGCCGGCGACGGTCGAGGCCGCTCGACGGGTCGTGTCGGACGGGCCGGACCGAGTGATCCACTTCGAGACTCGCTTCGGCCGTGGCTTCATGTTGCCGCCGACTCTCGCCCTGGATTGTGCAGCCGGCTGTTTCGGCCATCCCGGAGCAGGAGGTTCGCTGGGCTTCGCGGACCCCGAGAACGAGATGGCGTTCGGCTACGTTACCAACCGGATGCAGTTGGGCATGACCGGTGACGACCGCACGCGCAATCTCGTTCGCGCCGTCTACGCGGCGATCGATCGCAGCTGAGCGGCACCCGACGCCGCCGTATCGGTCGCGATCGTGGACGCCGTGTCAGGGGCGGATTTCGTAGTAGAGGTTCGCCGGGTCGTCGAAGTCGTGTTGCCGAAAGCGCGTGAAGCCGCACTCCGAGGTCATCTGGCGCGCGACCTCGGGGTTGAAGCCCAGCGTGCCGAGCCCCGCGCCGCCGGGTGCGGAGAGGGCGGAGGACATGCAGGCCGAAACCGAGAACCCGTACATCATCGCGAGCAGTGGGTTGGCGAAGTTCTTGCGCATGTCGGGTGAGCTGCGGATGTCCTTGATGAGCCACGTTCCGTCATCTTTGATCGACCTGCGGATCGCCTCGATGACGCGCTTGGGGTACGGCATATCGTGGATGCAGTCGAAGGTGATGACGAAATCGTAGACCGGCTTGCCGGGCAGCTCCTCGCCGCTCTTGGTGAAGAATTCGAGATTCGCCAACTGCTTGCTCGCGCGGTTCTGCTCGGCGCGCGCGATCGCGTGTTGGGTCGGGTCGAATCCGTGGAACGTCGATTTGGGATAAGCCTCGGCCATCGCGAGGAGGGCGATTCCCGAACCGCAACCGATGTCGGCTACCGTCGCGCCCCGCTCGAGCTTGTCGGCTACACCGTCGAGAGCGGGCAGCAGCACCGGCACCAGTGCCAGTCGCGTCCACGGGCCGAGCATTCTCTCGGTTCGATGCGCCGCGGACGGGCCGAGATCCTGGTACGACAGGCCGATGCCGGTGCGAAAGGCGTCGGCGAGGCGATCGACGATCTCCGGGGAAGTCGGCTCGCCGAACGCACCGGCGGCGAATGCCAGACTGCCCTCCTCGTTGGCGAGCACTTCTCTGCCGACGGCAGTGAGCTCGAATCGGTCCCCGTCGTGGTATGCGAGCAGTTTCGCCGCTGCCTGTCCCTTCAGCCACTCCAGCAACCAGCGCTCGTGCAACCCGGTTTCGGCAGCGAGATCCGCGGCGCTGACGGCGCCGGCGCCGTCGAGCGCGCGGTACAGGCCGAGCCGGTCGCCGAGATGGATCATCAGGGACACGACCTCGCCCTGCTTGTAGCTCCAGACGTTGAGCGCGAACGCGCCGATCTCGGCCGGATCCGGGTCGCGGGCAGTTGTCATGTGATTACTCCTCGTGGTTGCGCGGGCCGACCATTAGCAGAGATCCGCGGCCTCTCCCAAGCGGCTCGCCGGTGCGCTCGCCGGTGAGGTCCTTGGTGCCGATGAGCTATGGGATGTACAGTTTTTCGCGCTCAGCTTCCGTCCCTACGTCCCGAGCCTCGCCGCGGACTTTGCACGGGCCTACGCGCGAAGCGAGTTGCGGGTTTGGGCGGATTGCCTCGGGCGTTTGTAATCGTGCGCTGCGGTGGCGTACTGAAGGTTATGGTGTGCTCGGCGGCGAAATCTGGCAGCTTCGACCGGTTCCGCCCGGTGCGCGGCGCGAGGCGACCGAGCGGCGGCGGCCGTCGCTGGGCGCTGGGTTCGGTTGGATTGCTCTGCCTGGCCCTCTTCCCGGCTCCTGCCGCGGGCGCCACGTCGGCGCACTCGGCGAAAACGCTGAGTCGATTTCACGACGCGGTGGTCCTACCGTTCGGATGTCTGCCGATGCGGGGGGGGAAGGCGGCGGGTATCCGCCTCTACCGCTTGCGCGCGGGTCAGTGGGAATCGATTCCGTATCAGATCGATGCCCGTGACCGCGACGGAGAATACGTGCCCGCGGAGGATGCCGAGGCGCCGGATCTCGTCGTCGATGCCGACGATGAGCTCGTCTTCATGGCGCGGGATTCGGGAGATCGGGCGGCGCGGGCGGTCCTGGCCCCGGCTGTCGAGATCGAGTTGCGCGACCCTCTGACCGAAGATCGCGGCTGGGTCTATGTGTTCGAGTTCTCCGGCCTGGCGCCGCCGCGTTCACCCCGGCGCTATGTTTCCTACGATGCCGCAAACGATGAAGTTCGCGCGGAATCGTACGAGATCGGCTATGAGTAGCGCCGCAATTTTTTGCGAAGCATGCGCATCCCGCCGACCGCCGGTGGCAGTGGAAAAAATATTCTGCAGCGAATGTGGATGTTGGGACGTCCGACGTTCTCCATTCTGGCGGCGCATTGGACGATCGATATTACCGAGAACACCACCAGGAGTCGCGTCGTTTCGGTTACGAGTGGTCCCGTGCGCGTCATTCGTCGCACCCGTCTTTCGGTCGATCTGGGCCGCTTTCTTCCCAGTCTCCCGGGTGGTCACATCTACACGACTCACTATCCGAGCCACGTAGTCGCGCCGATGCGATTCTCGATTCCGCGCATCATCATCAGGGCGTTGCGCAGCTTCGAGTTCGAGAGCCTCACCGACTTCAGGACCAAGGCGGCCGCGACGCGGTATTGGGACGGCGACAACCCGGATGGTCTCGGCCTTGGCGCGGGGGTTTCGGTCGCGACGACGGCAGACCACGAATGGTGGGCCGTCGGTGGCGAGGCCGGAACCTACCTCCAGGCGCTTTTCATCCCGGACAGCTGGAAGGAGTGGGGGATCGCGCGCGGTGCGGTCCTGCGCGGTGGTGGATCACGGGGGCCTTCCGCGGGCTACTCGCTGTTGAACATGAAGAATCTCCGCGAAGGCGGCACGTATCAGTTGAAGACGGCGATGGTGATCCTGCCACGGCCGTACCGCGCCGGTGACGAGGTCGCGCCGATGGCGATGTTCCGAGCGCCGCTCGAGGTCGCGGCGCACCGTTTCGGCAATCGCGTGGTAGCATTGCGAAGTCCGAGTTTGGCGCCCTGATCCATCGCGCCGGGTGGCGGGCCTCGATGCGAGGGAACGTCCAACTGTGTCCGACCGTGGCACTGATCCGTACGCGATGGGACCGGGGTGGCCGCGAAGGAAAGCCGGACCTCGGAGGGAGGGCGACCGATCGGCCGAGATGTGTGGTTTCGGATGCTTGCTCACGCATCGTGACGCAGCCGGGGTCGCGCCTTTTCGACGTCTTGACATATCGAAGCTCCTTGAATATGTCAGTATGTCATGAGGACGACGATTCGCATGGACGATGGTCTGTTGCGCGACGCGAAGCGGCTCGCGGCCGAGACGGGGCGTTCCCTGACGAAGTTGATCGAGGATACGCTGAGGGAGACGATTGCCAGGCGGGAATCTCGCGTCTGTCGCAGGCGGCTCAGGATCCCGACGAGCGGGGGTGGCGGGCTTCAGCCGGGAGTTGATCTGGACGACTCCGCGTCGTTGCTCGACCTCATGGAGGGCGAGTGATCCTGGTCGATGTCAATGTGCTGGTGTACGCGCAGCGCACGGATGTTCCGGACCACCGGGAGTACCGAGAGTGGTTGGAGACGATTCTAAACGGCGACGAGGTATTCGGAGTGTCGGAGCTGGTCTTGAGCGGGGTTATCCGGATACTGACGCATCCCAAGATTTTCAAACGGCCAACTCCGTTGAAGAGGGCGAAAGAGTACGTGGGATTGATCAGAAACGCGGAATTGGCGGCTCCCGTCCATGCCGGTACCCGGCACTGGGATATTTTTCAAAGTCTGCTTGGGGAAGCCGGTGCGCGGGGCAATTTGGTCCCGGACGCCTATCTGGCGGCGTTGGCGATCGAGTCGGGTTGTGAGTGGATCACGACGGATCGGGACTTCAGCCGATTCCGTCGGTTGCGCTGGCGCCATCCCCTCCGGGCGTGAGTGTAACGGTCGGTCGAATCCGGCACCAGGAACTCGATTCGCTCGTAGGCTCAGGCAAAGGCTGAGGGAGCGGCTGAGAGCCAAGAGTTGAAAGTTTATCGCCGAAAGCCGTTTCTCGTCCGAACGATCCGGCGGCCACGGGGAGCGTTCCCCGCTTGTCTCGGATCCGGAATCGGGGCAGTGTGCGGCTCGGGCTTGCCGCGTGGATGGCCGGTCGGTGGGTAGAGGTGCATCCGCTCATTTTACATACGGCGACCGTATTCATGGGCTTCCTGGCCATCATGAACCCGGTTGCGAACACGCCGATCTTTCTCGGACTGACCGACGGTGACGACGCGGCTACCAGAAGAATCGTGGCGTTGAAGGCGGTCACGGTGGCCTTCGTGATCGTTGCGTTGTTCTGTATCGCCGGCAATTTCATCTTTCGGATGTTTGGCATTACTCTGCCGGCTTTCCGTATTACCGGGGGCGTCCTCGTCTTCCTGATCGGCTTCCACATGCTGCAGGGCGAGCAATCGAGCGTTCACAGCCCGAGCGCCGCCGACAACCGGAAGAGCCGTGAAGCCCAACTGGGCGTAGCCATCTCGCCTCTGGCGATGCCGATCCTCGCCGGCCCCGGGACGATCGCGACAGCCATGAGTTTCGTTGCCGAAGGTGGCACGATGGAACTCGTTACCACGCTCGTGGCCTTCGTCACGCTATGTGCGCTGACCTATCTCTTCTTCGTCGCAGGAGAGCGCTTCGTCGGCTATATCGGCGACAGCGGCATCAAAGTCGTCACGCGCATGATGGGACTCATCCTGGCGGTCATCGGCACGCAGATGCTCATCGCGGGCATCCGCGGCGCGTTCGTGACCTGACCGAAACTCGCTTCGCTCGTAGGCGCAGGCACCGTCGAGGCGGTGGGGTGATCGATCCCGGTCCCCGATCCGCCGGTTCCCGTCGGCGGCGCAGCGGGTTCGACCGCCCGACGGGATTCCTGGTAGACGTGGCCGGGTGACGTTTCTAGCCAATCTGCGCCGCGCCAAGGGAAACGGGGACGTTCCTAGCTTGCTAGTTTAAGGGATGGGTAACCCCCCGGCGGTTGCCAGGCGGCGGGACGCGAACAAGCGGGGGCAGTCTGAGGTTGCTAGTTCGAGGTGGCTTGCGATCCCCGGCGGGTACGGACGGGGACTTCGTGGAGGCCGGAAGTTCTCCGCTTGAAGAGGCTGCCGTGAAATGCTACTTATGCACTAGATGCCAAGGGTAGCCCGAGTGGATATCGAGGGAGAGCTTTACCACGTGATCGGCCGGGGGGTGGATCGGCGCAGCGTCTTTAGGTCGGTTCGGGACTGTGAGGACTTTGAGGATCGACTATCGGTGCTCGGGGGAGAGGAGGAGATGCGGTTGTTTGCATACGTCCTCATGGTCAACCACGTTTTATGCGCAGCTGCGCATAAAGCGTGTTATGGCGAGCGGTGCGTTATGCGCAGCCGGTCGCGAGATCGCCTGCGATTGCTGAATCCAGTGGGCGTCTTCTGCGCATAACGCACAAGCTGTCTCCATCAAAAGGAGGTAGCTATGAAGAGCGAGCAACAGCGGGTTGTCGGACGCCAACCTTGGACGGCGGATAGCGAAAGAGATTTCACTCGTAATGCCATCGATCACGCGCCTGCGGTGTGCCAAGCCGCGCTGAACTATGTCGAAGGCCTGGGGCGCCTGTGTGATCGAGCCCAGCTCTCAATTAGCCCACGGAGAGTTTCCATCAGGCGAGCTCATCCACTGGCTCGAGACCATCGGGCGAGCTCCTCGTTATGCTCAGCCCCAACCCCACGAAACCCCGCGCGCTCGGACGCCGTCATCGTCGCTGCGCATAACGCACCGCTCGCCATAACACTTCCACTTGGTTGTGCGGCGGGAGGGGGCACGCCGACTCGGACGGTTCATGGGGCGGCTTCTCACCGGGTATGCCGGATCGTTCAACCTGCGCTATGGCCGCGCCGGTCATCTGTTCCAGAACCGCTACCAGTCGATCTTGTGCGATGAGGACGCGTATCTGTTGCAACTCGTGCGGTACGTTCACCTGAATCCGTGTCGAGCGCTGATGGTCGAGGATCCACAGGAATATCGATGGAGCAGCCACCGCGACTATCTGGGTGCACGTCCCCGTCCTTGGCTGGCTTGCGACGAAGTGCTGGAGCAGCTCGGGGGACGTCGAGCGTACAGGAGTTTCGTTGAAAACGGCCGGAGCGAGGGCCAGAGGCCGGATCTATGCGGTTCGACCAAAAGGCTCGCGGCGACAGCCCGGGGGGTCGTGGGGAAAACGCCCGCGAATGTGTGGCTGGGAGGCCACGTGCTCGGCGACGAGCGATTCGCTCGGGAAGTCGCGAAGCGAAAAAACCAGTGCGTCGAGCTGGAGCGGGAGATTCGGTGTGATGGGTCTGCCGAATTGGAACAATTGGGGGAACAGGTGGCGAAGGCGGCCGGAATCACGGTAGCTGAGCTTTGTGGGGTGAGACGGTGCGCGGAGGTCAGTCGGGGCCGACGGAATCTGGTGGAGCTGGCGGTCATGCAGAAAGGGATTCGAGCGGCCGAGGTGGCGCGCTACCTCGGGATTTCGACTGCCAGCGTGGCCGGGCACCGCCGGAAACTAGCAAACTAGCAACGTCCCCGATCCACCCCCAGCAGCTCTTTGAAACCAGGACGCGGGAGAGTTGCGAGGGGCGGGCCGGGCCCGACCCTCTCGCCTCCCCAGGCACAACACATTCCAGGGCCCCGTGCGATCAGTTGCTCGGGCCGCCGCTCGCGGTCAATTGGTCCATGACCTGATCCAGACTGAAGCTGCCCGGCTTCTGACGCGGCGGGAAGTCGCGCAGGGTTTCCAGCCACCCGCGCACGAACGACTGCGCCGGTACCAACGCAAACATGCGTTCGGCGCGCCACTGGCCGTATCCGATCGCCTCGTGATCCGCACGCTCGAAGGGGTCGGTGCGTAGGTTGAAGAGCTTTGGGAAACGCAGTGTGACGAACGGCTCCTCCCAGACGGCGAAACCGTGGGCTCGTTGCTCCATGAACACCACCTTCCAGTTGTTGTAACGAAGGGCGGCCAGCTTGCCGTCGTCGGTCCAATAGAGGAACTCTTTTCGCGGCGACTCTTTCACCTCGCCCTTGAGATAAGGCACCAGGTTGTAGCCATCCAGGTGAACCTTGTATCTCCGCCCCATCGCCTTGTCCCTGTACCCGCGGAGTAGCTTCTCCTTCATATCGGGTTCGCCGGCGGCCGCCAGCAGAGTGGGGAGCATGTCCTCGTGGGCGACCACACCGTTGAACACGCTGCCCGGTTCGATCACGCCCGGCCAGCGGATAACGGTGGGGACCCGGTACCCCCCCTCCCAGTTCGTATTCTTCTCGCCACGGAAAGGCGTCGTACCGCCGTCCGGCCAGGTGAACGTCTCGGCACCGTTGTCGGTGGAGTACATCACGATGGTGTTTTCGGCGAGGCCCAACTCATCGAGTTTGTCGAGAATCTGGCCAACCTGGCCATCGTGCTCGACCATGCCGTCGGGATAGATGCCCAGCCCGGTCTTGCCCGCGGCTTTGTCGCTGAGGTGAGTAAACACGTGCATTCGCGTTGAATTCCACCATAGAAAAAATGGCTTATCGGCTTTCTTGGCGCGGTCCAGAAAATCGAGCGCCCCGGTGGTGATCTCCTCGTCGATAGTCTCCATCCGCCGCTTGGTTAGCGGACCCGTATCCTCGATCTTCCCGTCGGCTGACGATCTGATCACACCGCGCGGCCCGAACTGCTCGCGAAACGTCTTGCCATTGGCAAGGACCTGGTCGCCCGGGTAGTCCGGATTTTCCGGCTCCTCCTCAGCGTTCAAGTGATACAGATTACCGAAGAACTCATCGAATCCATGATTCGTCGGCAGGTGCTCATCGCGGTCGCCGAGATGGTTCTTGCCATACTGAGCGGTCATATAGCCCTGCTCTTTGAGCAAACCGGCTATCGTCGGATCGAGGGTGTTCATCCCTTCCTTCGCGCCGGGTAGGCCGACCTTGGTGAGTCCGGTTCGGATCGGCGACTGGCCGGTGATGAACGCCGCTCGTCCCGCCGTGCAACTCTGCTGCCCGTACCAGTCCGTAAACAAGGCGCCCTCACGGGCGATGCGATCGATGTTGGGCGTGCGGTATCCCATGATGCCACGGTTGTACGCGCTCGGGTTGTACCAACCGATATCGTCACCCCAAAGCACGACGATATTCGGCTTGTCCGCCGCGCCGGCCGACGCCAGCGACCCAACCAGGAACAGCAGCGCAATCACGTATTTCGAACATCGCATAGGTACAATCTCCATCATCTCATGAATTCAACCGAGCGCGGATAGCCCGGACAAGCTGGAATTTTTCATAACTCCCAAGTACCGAACACTGCCGCATGGCGGGATTGCCGAGCCCCTTCGAAGGATGGGGATGAAGCGCGGCGGCACGGTCTCATGAATCGGAGCGGCAGTAAACCCAGCGCCCTTTGCCACCACAATACGGAAACGGGGACCGGAAACGGTCGGCGGCGCAGCGGGTTCGACCGCCCGACGGGATTCCTGGTAGACGTGGCCGGGTGACGTTTCTAGCCAATCTGCGCCGCGCCAAGTCGTTTCTCGAGGAGCAAAGACGGGCATCGCTACGCGGGCTCTCGCGCGAGCTTGGGATCGAGGGCGAGGAGCTCGACGAGCTGGTCGAGGAGTTGGTCGAGGTCCAGGAGGTGGCGCGGCGCGATGGGAGTGTTCTCGTCTGGAACGGTCCGTCGCCTGTCGGGGTCGTTCCGGCCTCCACGGACGACCGGATCGACCGAGCGCCCGGCGATTACACGCCCAAGTACCTAGCCGACAAGATCCTGCGATCGAAGTCCGCGATCGAGGGCGAGCGCAAGCAGGTGACGGTGTTCTTCGCTGACGTGAAGGGGTCGATGGAGCTCGCCGAGCAACTCGATCCGGAGGAGTGGCACGGTATCCTCGAGCGCTTCTTCGAGATCCTGACCGAGGGCGTGCACCGTTTCGAGGGAACGGTGAATCAGTACACCGGCGACGGCATCATGGCGCTGTTCGGCGCACCCATCGCTCACGAGGACCACGCGCAGCGCGCCTGCTACGCGGCGCTGCACTTGCAAGACGCCCTGCGCAGCTATGCCGACGACCTGCGCCGGACGCACGGGCTTTCGTTCTCGACGCGCATCGGCCTCAACTCGGGCGATGTCGTCGTCGGCAAAATCGGCGACGACCTTCGCATGGACTATACCGCGCAGGGGCACACGGTCGGGCTCGCGCAGCGCATGGAGCAACGCGCCGCGCCCGACCGCACCTGCCTGACCCAGTACACCGCGGGACTGGTCGAGGGGTACTTTGCCCTGCGCGAGCTCGGTCCGTTCCAGTTGAAGGGGGTCGCCGCGCCGATCGTCGGTTACGAGTTGGCGGGGATCGGCGAGCTGCGGACGCGGCTCGATCAGTCGAGGGCTCGGGGGTTCTCGCGCTTTGTCGGTCGCGCCAGTGAGGTGGCGGTCCTCGATGGCGCGCTCGATGGCGCGACGCAAGGGCGGGGCAGTGTCGTCGGGATCGTCGCCGACGCCGGCATCGGCAAGAGCCGGCTGTGCCTCGAGTTCGTCGAGCAGTGTCGCGCGCGCGGTGTGGCAGTCTACGAAGCGCACTGCCTGTCGCACGGGAAGGGCATACCGCTGCTCCCGGTATTGGAGCTGCTGCGAGCGTTCTTTGGCTTGCATGACGACGACTCGCGGCAAGTGGGCCGCGAGAAGATCACCGGGCGCCTCATGTTGCTCGATCGCGAGTTCGAACCGATGCTGCCGCTGGCGTTCGATGTTCTCGGCGTCGCCGATCCGGGGGCGCCGCCCCTCGCGATGAGCCCCGAAGAGCGCCAACGCGAGTTCCTGGCCCTGGGCCGACGAATCGTCCATGCGCGTGGCGCGCGCGAGCCCGGGGTGGTTTTGATCGACGATGTGCACTGGATCGATCCGGCGAGTGACGCTTTTCTCGAGGCGATCGCGGAGATCGCGCCGAGAACTCGTACCTTGTTGTTGCTGAACTTCCGACCGGAGTACTCGGCCGAGTGGATGCCCCGCTCGACCTACCAGCGGCTGCCACTCCACCCGTTGGGCGATGCGGCGGTGGACGAGATCCTGCACGACTTGCTGGGCGGTGACCCTTCGCTGGACCAGCTTCCGCCGCTGATCCGATCACGCAGTGGCGGCAACCCGTTCTACGTGGAAGAGATCGTGCGCAATTTGCGCGAAGTCGGCAGCCTCGAAGGCGAGCGCGGAAAGGCGCGACTGGTCTCTCCGGTCGAAGAGTTGTCGGTCCCGGCCTCGGTGCAGTCGATTCTCGGGGCGCGTATCGATCGTCTCGACGAACGAGAGAAGCACCTGCTGCAGACGGCCGCGGCGATCGGCCGTCGCTTTCCCGAACGCCTGCTGCGCGCCGTCTCGGAGCTCGGCGATGAGCAGTTCGACGACGCCACGCGCGCGCTCAGGGCCGGCGAGTTCGTGTATGCGGAGGTCCTCTATCCCGAGACCGAGTACGCCTTCTGCCACCCTCTCACCCACGAGGTCGCGGAGCGCTCGCAGCTGGCCGATCGCCGCCGCCGAGTGCATGCTGCGGTTGCGCGCGAACTCGAAGGGGCCGGTACCAACGAGACTGCCGACCGGGCGGCCCTTCTCGCCCACCATTGGGACGAGGCCGGTGAGGTCGAGCCCGCCTCGCGCTGGCACCGCATGGCCGCCGAGCGTATCGCCGGCAGCAACTCGGCGGAGGCGGCTCGCCACTGGCAACGAGTGAGAGCGCTGTCGGATCTCGTCGAGGACGAGCACCTCGCCGCCGAGCTCGGCCAGCGCTCGCGGCTGATGATCCTCGAGTACAGTTGGCGGCTGGGTGGGTCCGAAGAGGAAGCCGCCGCGTTGCTCGCCGAGGGCGAGGAGTGGACTCGTCGCCGCGGTGACGACCGCGCGCTGGCCGAACTCTACAATGCTTTCTCCATGCCTGCGATACTCGCTCACGGCGCCACTGCGCGCGCCGACGACGCGATTGCGAAGGGCCTGCGGCACGTCGCGGAGATCGACGATCGGGTGCTTCTGTTTGCGCTCGAGCTCCGCCGTTACTTGATGGCGCAGTTCCGCGGGCAGGTCGATGAGATGCGTGCGACGATGCGACGGGTCGAGACTTTCTCGCGCGAGGAAATGGACGCGGCGGCGCCGTTGCTCGGGTACGATGCGCGCGCGTTGGTGGTGGCGTATGCTGGGTCGGCTGAAGTCCGCGTCGGCAATTTCTCCGAAGGCCTGGCTGCCTACGCCAGAGGCCTCGCGCTGGCGCGCGAGTCCAATGCGAGGGAAGTGGCGAGTTGGGTGCTGGCGTTGCAGGCGGAGTGTCGGCTACTCCAGGGCGACTTCCCGGCTGCGGCAGCACTCGGCCGGGAGGCGCTTCGCCTCGGCGAGGAGATCGAGAGCCCGCTGTCGATCGCATTAGCCGGAACCTACCTCGCCGGCGCGCTGGTTCGTCAGGGGCGATTCGCCGAGGCACTGGCGGTGGCTGAGCGCGCGGTCGATTTGTCGATGCGCTCGTGTCGGACGATCGCCAGCGAGGCCCTCGCGAATCTCGCGCTCGCCCAGCTGGGCGAGGGGAACCACGCTGCGGCCGTTGAATCGGCGGATCGGGCGGTGACTCATGCCGACGCGATCGAGCTTCCCATCCAGCGCGCGGCGGCGCTCCTATCCGCGGCGAGAGTCGCAGCCGCGGGCGATAAGAGCGCTCGGCGCGGCGCGGCCGCCTACCTCGACCAGGCCGAGCGCATGATCGGCGGCTCGGGGGTACGTGCTCAGCTGCCCGAGCTCTGGGAGACTCGCGCGACGCTCGCTCTGTCGCCGGACGGCGCCCACTCGCCGCTCGAGTGCCTGAACCGGGCGCGCGAGTTGCACGCCCAGTTCGGCTCGCCGCTGCAGGTGGCACGCATCGACACTCTGCTCGCCGGGCTCGACGAGTAGAGCCCGGGCGGGATTTCGACTGCCAGCGTGGCCGGGCACCGCCGTAAACTAGCAAACTAGCAACGTCCCCGATTCCCCGGATCGCTCCGCGGTGTGAAGTGTGCGAAGACGGAAGCCTTGACGAGACTGCCCGATGATTTGTCCCTCCTGTAGCTACGCGAACCGCCCCGACGCCAAGTTTTGCGCTGAGTGCGGGACCGCGCTGTGTCGCACTTGCTCGCAATGCGGGGCTGAGCTGCAGGCGGCCGTCAAGTTTTGCGACGAGTGTGGCGCTCCGGTGTCGGTCGCCGCCGCCGCTCCGCGACCGGCCGAGCCCGACGGGGCGCGCAAGATCGTCTCGATCCTGTTTGCCGATCTGGTCGGCTCGACCGGCCTGCACGAGCGACTCGATCCAGAGTCGGCGCGTCGCTTCATGGAGAGTTACTACGCGGCGGCGCGCGCGGCTGTGGCGAGTCACGGCGGTACGGTGACCCAGTTTCTCGGCGACGGCGTCAAGGCGGTTTTCGGCATCCCGCGCGTCGCCGAGGACGACGCGATCCGCGCGGTGCGAGCCGGTGTCGCCATGCAGGATGCTTTCCGCGCGCTCGCCGAGCAGCAGCGCGCCGCGGTTGGCGAGACCGGCCTGCGCGTCGCGGTGAACACCTGCGAGGTGGTGGCGAAGGGCGAGACCGAGATCATCGGCGACCCGGTGAACGTCGCGGCGCGGCTGCAGGAGCGCGGGCGCGACGGCGACGTGGTGATCGGTGAGTCCACCCAGCGGCTGGTCGCGTCTCAGGTCTCGCTCGAGCTTCTCGGGTCGTTCGATCTGAAAGGCCGCGCGGTGGCGGTGAAGGCCTATCGCGTGGTGTCTCTCGATCCGCCGCGGCGCGCGGCGACGACGACCTTCGTCGGCCGCGCCGAGGAGCTGGCGCGGATCAGCGCCGTCTACGACCGGGCGGTCGCCACTCCGGCTACCCACCTCGCGGTGCTCATCGGCTCGCCGGGCCTCGGTAAGTCGCGACTGATAGGGGAGTTCGCGCAGCGCAGCGATGCGACGGCGACCATCGTCGCGGCGCGCTGCGATGCCGCCGGAGGCGCCACCTTCGCGCCGCTCGCCGCCGCGCTGCGCGAGATTCTCCCGCTCGATGCCGGCGCGTCGACCGACTCGGTGCGCGCGGCGGCGGAGGCGGTGCTTCCCCGTGAATCCGGCGATCGTTCACGCGTAGCCGCCGGGATTGCCGGGCTGCTGACCGGTGCGCCGGGTGCGCCCGAGGAGACCTTTTTCGTGGTGCGCCGTTTCCTCGCTGGGATCGCCGCGACCCGCCCCGTCGTCTTGCTGATCGACGACCTGCAGTGGGCGGAGCCATTGTTCCTCGACCTGGTCGAGCACCTGGTGCAGTGGGGCAGCGATCTACCGCTGTTGGTGCTGATCGGCGCGCGACCGGAGCTGCGCGAGGTGCGCTCCTCCCTGGCGACGGCGGGCGGCTTGGTGGCCGATGTCGTCACCCTCGACGGCCTCGACGCCGGCGCGGCCACGCGCCTCGCCGCGGGGGTCGTCGGCGCGACCGATCTGCCGGCCGCGGTCGCCGCCAAGGTGCTCGCCACCAGCGAGGGCAATCCACTGTACATCGCCGAGCTCGTCCGCATGCTCGTCGACGAAGGTGCGCTCACCCGCGACGGTGACCGCTGGACGGCGGGCGAGGCGCTGGCGACGGTCGAGATGCCGCCGACGATCCACGCGCTGCTCGCCGCGCGCATCGAACGGCTCGAGCCGGAGGAGTGCGCGGTACTCGAACGCGCCGCGGTGGTCGGCCGCCAGTTCTCGCGCAGCTCGGTCGCCGCTCTCCTCGGCAACCAGAGTGCCGAGCTCGATGCGCGGTTCGAATCGCTGCAGCGCGCCGAGCTGATCGAGCGCGATACCGGCTGGTTCCTCGGCGAGCCGGTGCTGCGTTTCCACCACGTACTGATCCGCGACGCCGCCTACCGCCGGTTGCTGAAGGGGACGCGGGCCGAGCTCCACGAACAGCTCGCCGACTGGATCGAAGGGCAGGTGGGCGATGCCTCCGAGCACGACGAGACGATCGGTCGCCACCTCGAGGAGGCGCACCGACTCCTCGGTGAGCTCGGGCCGATCGACCAAGCGGGGCGGCGCCTCGGCGAGCGCGCCGCGGCGCGTCTCGCCGCCGCCGGCCGTCGCGCGCTGGCGGCGGACGACGTGCCGCTCGCGGCGGGACTACTCGGCCGTGCGTTGGATCGGCTGAACCCGGACGACCCGGCTCGCGCCGATCTCGCGCTCGACTGGTGCGAGGCACTGCTCGCGGCGGGCGACGTGAACGTCGCGTCGGCCGCAATCGACGAGCTCGGCCGCCTCGCTCGAGACTCGGATCGGTTGCGCGCGTGGCATACTTGCTTCGCCGGCCATCACTCGGTGCTGACGGCGCCCGAGCAGCTGTCGGCGACCGCGGATCTGGTGGCCGAGGCGGCGACGTCGCTCGCTTCCCTCGGCGATGCCGCCGGCGAGGCCAAGGGGCACTTCGTGCATGCGTTGGCGCTGTCCCGACTCGGTCAGGTCGGCGCCTGCGAGGCGTCGCTCGATCGAGCTCTCGCGGCTGCGCGCAGCGCCGGCGATCGCCGGCAGGCCAACACCGTGCTGGCGATCGCGCCCCTCGCCGCGCTGTGGGGCCCGAGTCCGGTGACCCGCGCCAGCGGTCGTTGTTTGGACGTCGTCCGGGTGCTTCGCATCACCGAGGGCGCGCCCGCGGTCGAAGCCGTCGCGCTGAGTTGCCAGGGCGTGCTCGAGGCGCTGCGCGGTCGAACGGATGCGGCGCATCGCATGCTCGCATCGGCGCGCGAGATGGTCGAGGAGCTCGGTATCTCACAGCGTATGTTCGAGACGGACGTCTTCGCCGGGTTCGTGGCATTGATCGAGGGCGATGTGTCCGAGGCCGAGCGCAACCTGCGCGGCGCGTACGATGGGCTGCGCGACCTCGGACTCGGGATCGACGCGGCTCGGGCCGCTGCGCTGTTGGCGCGCGCTCAGCTCGCGCAGGATCGGATCGCCGAGGCCGAGGAGCTCTCGCACGAGAGCGAAGCACTCGCCGGCGACGATCTGAAGGCGGCGATCGCCTGGCGTGGCGCGCGCGCCGAGGCGCTGGCGCGACGCGGCGAGCACGCCGAGGCGATCGAATACGCGCGTGCCGCGGTGGCGATCGCCGCTGCGACCGATGCGTTGCTCGACCACGCGGACGCCCGCCAGGCACTGGCGGTTGCGCTGCGCGCTGCCGGCCGTGTCGGCGAAGCCGCGAACGAGGAGCGGCGAGCGCAGCAGCTCTGGGAGGAGAAGGGCGCGACGATCCTGGTGGGCGCGGGCCCGCACGGGGCCGGTGTCGAGCCACGCGAGGCTGGGGGACAGGCGAGCGCCGAGCCGGGATCCGAAGGCGCCGGAGTGGCCACGCGAGAGGAAGAGGTCGCCAATCGCCACCTCGCCGAGCGCCGTGTGCGGCCAAACGCCGCGACCGAAGCAGTCGCCCACCTAGAGTCTGCCGCCGCTGCGAGGGACTTCCACGCGATGCGGACGTTCTTCAGCGATACGTTCCTGGAGATCGATCACCCGACGGGGTCGGAGTACGGTCCCGACGCTGCCGTTGCATCCACCCAGCGACTGTTTCGGTCTCGCGATCCTTTCTACCGGATGCAGCCGATGGCTACTCTCGGCCAGTCCTTGGTGCTCGCTCGGCGCCGCGCCGGGGCGAGTGGAGCGGCGGGTGAACGATACGACGTCGGCGCCTACGAAACCGAGGTGATCCAACTGTGCAAGGTCGATGAACACGGGCGTTTGAGCCGTTCGGAGGTGTTCGTCGTAGAGCGCCTGGGGGACGCGATCGCGCGTTTGTACGAGTGCTACGCCGAAGAGCTGCCGGAAGGCTGGCGGCGGGTACGTGCAGTGACGATGGCAAGCGCCCTGCGGTTCTTACAGAGGCCGCTCTCCCCCGACCGGCCCGACACGGTAATGGCTCCGGGAGTCGAGATGCTCGATAACCGAACGCTGGGTACGTGGAAGGCACGCGGGTTGGATGCTGTGCTGGAGCAGCTTGTCGGCCTGGAGGATGTCGCTTACGGAGTGGAAATCCGGGACCAGGAGATTCTGGCACTGGCTCCCGACGGTTACCTGGCGCGGAAGGTGCATCTCGGTCTCGAGCGCGTCGGCGGCGGATCCTACGAGAGGCCGTACCTGGCGATCCAATGCTTTGGCAGCGACGGCCGGATGAACCTCCAGGAGTGCTTCGACGTCGGGGACGAAGCGCGGGCGCTTTCCCGCTTCGACGAGCTCGTCCTCACCGACACCGGCGGCGACGCCCCGGCGAGCGACGCCCGCACATCCGCCGCGGCGCCCGCGGTATCCGCCGCCCCCAGTCCGCGATTTGGAAACGCGGCCGAACGCTTCGGCGACCGCATCGTCGCGGCCTGGGATGCCCACGACTGGTTGGGGCTCGCACGGCTGCTCGACGACGACTTCCTATTCGCGGACCGGCGGCGCCTGGTCCAGCTCGAGCTCGATCGGGACGGCTGGGTCGAGATGACCCAGAGGTTCGGGAGCATGAGCTCGGCCGATATCGAGGTCGAGACCCTGGCGACACGGGGCGAACGTCTGGTCCTGTGGCGAGTGTGGATCGAGGTGGCCGGCGGCGACGTCGGTCCGAGCCAGGTCGAGCACTTGAACGTGTTCGAGACCAACCAGCGCGGCGACCTACTGGTAGCGGGCGTCCGCTTCGATGCCGACGACCTCGACGCCGCCTATGCGGAGCTGGATGCGCGATTCGAAGCCGGGGAGGGTGAGACGCCGTCGCTCGGGTGGACGTCGCTGCGCAGTTTCGTCGGCGCGGTGGGGCGTCGTGATTGGGATGCGGTCGTCGCGCTCTGCGCGGATGCGTTCGTGGAACACGATCACCGTAGTCTCGCGGTGCTCGGCACGACGCTGGGTGCCGAGGATTGGGTGCGGAACTTCCGCGTGATGGTCGATCTCGCATCCGATACCGTCTACCGGGCCCATCACGTCCGGGTCGAAGCGCGCGGCTACTACGTGCACGGGGGTTGGTACGGTACGCGCGAGGGGGGACCTTTCGAGATCCCCTTGAACGCCGTTATCGAGCTCGATGGCGGCGGATTGTACGCGCGGGCCGACATCTACGATGACACCGGCGTCGAGGCGGCGCTGTCGCGCCTGGCCGAGCTCGGATCGAGCGAGGAACGCGACCCGGGATCGACTGTGGTCCCGGCCAACAAGGCTGCTGCCATGATGGAGCGCTGGGCGGAATCCTACCGAATCGGCTTCGAAACCGGGGACTGGGAGCCGATGCGACGGGACTGCGCGCCGGACGTCACGTTCGAAGATCGCCGCCGGATGATGCTTCTCGCCGGCGGGCTCGATATGGTGATCGCCTCCGCCCGCGAGCGGGCTGCGATGGGCGCCCTGCCCGAGTTGACGATCGTCGGCACCGCGGGAGATCGCATCGCCGTGTCCAGTATGCTCTGGTCCGGCGGACCATCCGACGGACCATTCGAAATCGAGTATCTGGCGTTGGGCGAGTGGGACGAAGAGGGACGTGTTAGCGCGTTCGTCCTCATGGATTCCGCCGACCCGCGCGCCGCTCAACGCGAAGCCTGGGCTCGCTGGGCGGCGATCGACCCGACGGCGGGGGGCGTTTTGACTCCGCTGGGAGAGGTGATCGACGCTTTCAACGAGCAGGATCCTGTCAAAGGGCGCGCGGTGTTGGCGAATGAGCTGGTCGTAGAGGATCACCGCCTGGCGGGTATCGGTCGCCTCGAAGGGGCCGATGCCTACGTGGCGAGCGTCGTCGCGCTCTGGGAGCTCGCCCCGGTTACTTACGTCGAGGGCGGCTGGCACTGGCCGGCTTTCGATCACTACGGGGCGGTCACGGCCTTGCGTCGAACGGGAACCCTTCCCGACGGCGGTGATTTCGAGATCTAGTTCCTCTATCTGTACCTCGTGGCTCAGGGGCGCATCACGCGCGTCGAAGTGTTCGAAATCGGTTCGCTGGATCAAGCTCTCGCGCGCTTCGAAGAGCTCCGGCCGCCTATGCCGAGGCTTGCGAGAGCAGGGGCCGACCCACTGCTCATTCCGCCGAACGCGGCGACCCGCCTTCTCGACCGGATGTACCAGATCTACCAGCGCGGGGCGAGATCGTCCGATGACGTGAGTGCGCTGCGCGAGATCGTGACCGATGACTTCTGCTTCGACGATCGGATGAGGCGTTCTCTGGTGGTGGGGGGCGTCGACGAGTGGTTGCGCGCGCTGGAGTTCCTGTTGAACGAGGCGGGCGCGCAAGTCGAGGCGCGGCGCATCGCCACCGCCGGAGACCTTCTCGCGCTGGACCAGTGCTGCTGGCGGGAGGCGCCCGGCGAATCTCGATTCGAGATCGAGAACTATCGCCTGACCGAAGTCGATGGCGCGGGAAAGCTTCGCGCGTTGGTGTGCTTCAGCCCCGAAGACCGGGGGGCCGCGTTTGCTGAAGCACAGAAACGTTTTCTAGCGGGCGAGGCGGCGGGTTGTGCCGCGCTGTCCCTGATGAACGCTACCTTCTCTCTCTGGCACGATCGGGACTGGGAGGAACTGCGCGCCCGGATCGCCGAGGATGGGGCGATTTGTGACCACCGGCGCCTTGGATTGGGACAACTCGATCGCGACGAGTGGATCGACTCCTGGCTCGTCGGGGTCGAGTTGGCGCCGGACGTGCGTGTCGAATCGCCGCGGATCCTCGCCTGGAACGAACAAGGTAGCGTCCGCCTCAATCGCGTCTACGGAACGCGCGACGGCGGTGAGTTCGAGAATGTCTTTTTGGGCGTCGACGTGTGGGACGCCGCGCGAATGTGGCGCTTCGAGTTCTTCGAAGTCGAGGACGCCGAGCGCGCCCTCGCGCGCTTCGAAGAGCTGTGCGCGACGAGGTCGACTCGGCGGGGACGTTCCTAGTTTGCTAGTTTCGGGCGGGACTTCCCGCACGGCCGGCGGGGGGTGTGCTGCCCGGCGTGCCGGTGTAGCGCGAGCACGTTCGGCACCAGCGAGGAGCTGAAGGAAAGGGACTGACTCCAAGAGTCGGAATCCCCACGGCCCGAGTACGCGAGCAACCGTCTCGCAGGCGGGGCAAGTCCCCGTCGCCGATGGCCTTGGGGATCGACTTGCGACAGCTGCGGGCGCCCGGTGCCGCCGCCGACCTGGACGCTCTGCTCGCCGGGCTCGACGAGTAGCTCGGGCACGCGTACGGTTGCTTCTCAACATAAGCCGATTATGATCAAGCCATGGACCGGGCGGCGCGAGCGTATCTGGCTCAGATCGGCAGGCGCGGCGGGAGAAAGAGTCGGCGGCAGTTGAGCCGTGCGGCTGCCCAGCAGATGGTACGGGTGCGGGAAGCGCGCCGCGCGTACCGGGAGTTCCACACACGATGCTTCTGGTCGTTTGATCCGAGCTTTGTCGTGCGCGCCGAGGACATCGAATGGGTCGCCGAGCGCTTGATGACCTACGGCGGTCGCGCCGGTTGGGAACGGGGCGCCAAGCTATGAACGACGGGTCTCAGCCTCCCTCAGCCTGAGCCTTTGCCCGTGCCTCAGCCTACGAGCGAAGCGAGTTTCAGCCCAGGCTGGCTCTTGGTGCGGTGCATTCCTCCCGACGCGCTGGATCCACGGAGACCGGAGGCCACCGCGCGATCACGGCTCGATCAAACGAATCTCTCCGGTTGCAACGTCGTACATCGCCCCGACCACCATCGCCCGTCCTTCGTCGACAGCTTCGCGGATTGCCGGACTTCGCTCCACAATCTGTGCAACCGTGTGCTTCACGTTACGCTCCGCCACTTCGTCGATAAACGCAGCGCTCGCAGCGGGACTTCTCGGATCGAGTCGGCGGCAGTCGTCGCGATCGACACAGTACTCGATCTCGTCGACGATCGACGGCAAGTGCTTGCAGCCGGTTGCCTCCGCGGGGTCGGCGCCACTGCAAAGCATTTCGACCGAAGCCGTGACCGCGCCACACCGGGTATGACCGATCACCAACACGAGCCGGACACCGGCTACGACAACCCCGTACTCGACACTGCCGAGGGTTTTCGAACCGAGAACGTTCCCCGCGACCCGGACGCTGAAGGCATCCCCGATCCCGAGATCGAATACGATCTCGACCGGAACACGCGAGTCGATGCAGCTCAACGCGACCACGAGCGGATTCTGCCCTTTCGCCGTCGCGTCGATTTGACCTTCGAAATCTCTCGCCAAGGTGTGGCCGGATCGGAATCGACGATTCCCTTCGATCATGATCTTCAACACTTCCTGCGGTGTCAGCCGGTCCTGCAGCTCGCGTGTCGAGTAGTCGACGAACTCGACTTCGTCGTGCAACTCGTACTTCGCTTTGAAGCCCCGCAGGTTGACCGTTACCCCGTGCGCCTTTGCCTGGACATCCCGGAATTCGCGGATCAGGCTCGAGATGTCCGGATCGATGTAGTCGGTGTGCGAAGCGTCGATGAGCACGCGAGAGCCGCTCGGTGCGTCTGCGAGTACCTTTCCCAACGCCGCGTGGTTCAAGAAACTGACCTGGTTCGCCAACTCGATGTGCAAGAGGTCGCCATCGATGTGCGTCTCGACGATGCGACGGATCGGACTTCGCAGATTACTCTGAAGGATGAAGATGACGCTTACCGCGAGGCCGACCAGGATCCCGGTCAGCAGGTCGGTGAGCACAATCGTTACCAAGGTCACGATAAACGGGATGAATTGGTATGGGCCAGCGTCCCACATCTCGACGAAGAGCCGAGGACTTGCGAGCTTGAAACCGGTCACCAAGAGGATCGCCCCGAGGGCTGCTAGCGGGATCAGGTTCAGGTACATCGGCAACACGGCGACCGAGATGAGAAGCAGGAATCCGTGAAAGACAGCCGAACGTTTCGTCGCGGCGCCGGCGTTGACGTTCACGGATCCCCGCACGATTACTGAAGTCATCGGCAACCCGCCGACCAGCCCGGCGATCACATTTCCGCACCCTTGAGCAACGAGCTCCCGATTAGGAGGAGAAACACGCTGTTGCGGATCCAGCTTGTCCACGGCTTCCATATTCAACAGCGTCTCGAGTGAGGCAACCACGGCAATTGTGACCGCGGCGACGTACACGGCCGGGTTGCTCCATTGCGCCCAATCAGGGTGCTGGAAGAACGTCAAGAAGTCGCCGATGCTTTCTCCGACCCGAATTTGCACCAGGTGCGTCGCCTCGATCACCCACGGCGCTCCCAAGACACCGAACAGAGCATTCAGCAGGACACCGATCAGCACTACGGCCAGCGGCCCGGGAAAAATCGACTCCTTCAGGGGTTTCCACCGGTCCCAAGCGATCAGAAGGGCGATTGACAGGATGCCGATGACAATCGCTCCGAGGTGAACTTCTCCCGCCAGCAGTGCTCCGAATTCTGAAACCGTCGTCTCGTGGTCCGGCTGGAAGAAAGACATCTCCCCCTCCGGATCCGAATCTTGCCCGACGATATGCGGAATCTGTTTGAGAATGAGGATCACGCCGATCGCTGCCAATAATCCCTTGATGACACTGGACGGAACAAAGGAAGAGAGGGCGCCCGCACCCCCAATACCGAGGCCGATCTGGATCAGGCCACCGACCATCACGGCAAAAAGGAACGCTTCGAAGGACCCCAGCGAGGCGATTTGTGCGGCGACGATCGCGGTCAAACCCGCGGCGGGTCCGCTGACACTCGTCGAAGACCCGCTGAGGCTTCCAACCAGCAGGCCGCCGATGATCCCTGCCAACAACCCCGAGAAAAGGGGTGCTCCCGACGCCAGCGCAATGCCCAGGCACAATGGGAGCGCAACCAGAAAGACGACGATGCCGGCCGTCATATCGCGCAAGAGTGGTGATCGTGAATTCATCGAGCTAGTTCTCCCTCTCTCTCTCTCTCTCCTCGGACCAGGGCCCACGCACTGACGAGGGTTGGAGGCGCTTGCACGGCCGTTCGTCGCGAATCTACGAGCCGCTAGTGCCGGATTCCCTGGCAGCCCCGGACCAACCCCTCAGGCACGTCTTTTACCGATCGCAGTTTGCCCGCGGGCCTTTCGCACCAACCGCTTTGGCGATGGAATGTGGCGACCTCGATCGGGACAAAGCTCAGCTTCGCGATACGTGCCCATACGATCAACGGCTTTTCGACTTTCCCGTGGCGGGATTCCTACCGGAAAGTTTCTCCACCATCGTGATCAGTTCGCCGACCGTACAATGAGACTCGACTGGATGGCGCAGGGGCTGATCCTGGTGGATCGTATACCGATTTCGTCTTCCCTCGCGGTCCCGGGTGAGGGCTCCAGAAGCCTCCAGATCGGACACGATGTTGTGCAGCGATCTCTCGGTGATCCCAATCTCTGCAGCGACCTCGCGCATAACGGCGTCCGGTCGGCGCGCCAGGCAGATCAGCGCATGCCCGTGGTTGGTTAGAAACGTCCAACCTCCCGTCTGAACTACGTTCTCCGCCATCAGCTTTGCGGCCTCCCAACCCGCCAAACCTGGAGTATATTACATGAAACATACTTCACGCAATAGGTTTCATGAAAATTAGGCCCGGCGAGGGTGAAAGCGGGCCGCTAGGCGGCTCGTACCGTCCGGATCGACTTTTCGTGCCGGGCTTCTCCTCAGTGTCACGGGATCGAGTTGCGGCACGTAAACGTCCCCCCTGTCACTAGATAGGTACCTCAGTTGGTGTACTAAACTGGTTGATCATTTTGTGGCCTCAGTGTATTTCTATGAGCCGTGCCGACGAAGAAACGCAAGGCGGTGGTCAACGCCGAAGAAGCACAGCTCGACCGGATCCGGCAGCTCATCGACGAGGGCCGGTACCGGACGGTTTCGCACTTCGTGCGCGAGGCTATCGATGAAAAGCTGGAGCGAATCGAGCAATGTCGCGTCGCCGAGGCGGTCGAGCGGTACTGTGCAGCCGGGCATGCGGCTGAGGACAACGACCTGGTAGACGGTCAGGCTTTCGATGGCGCAGCCTCGCGGCCAGCCAAGCGAGGCCGGCGTGCTTCGGGGTGAAATCTGGTGGGGGAAGCCGGCGCTGGCCGGAGGGTCCCGAAAGCGAAGGCCTTTTCTCGTCGTTTCCAACGACGCGTTCAATCGAAACGATCGCTATCCCAAGACCATGGCGGTGCATCTGACTTCCGTCCGGCGGATTGGCGATGAATACCCCTGGGAGGTCTGCATCTCGAAAGGCGAAGGTGGGCTGCCGTCCTCCAGCGTGGCGAAATGCGGCGAGATCTATACCTTGCGGAAATCGCAGCTCGATCGGAAAGTAGGCACGTTGACGGCGCAGAGAATGAACGCTGTCGACCGTGCTCTGGCGCTATCTCTGGGATTGAGAGCCTGACGCACGGTAAGGCTGCCCACTCCGCGCGCGCACTCCGGCGCGACCAGATCAACAACCTGAAACTGCTCCATATTTGGTTCCAATGCTTGGCGGCCTCGGGACACCCCAATACGGCCAGCTGGGATCACCCGAAGAGCGGCCAGTGCGGAACTTCAGCGCAGGTGGCAGCCGGATCGTCCGGAACAAAATCTGAAGCCGTTCACTTTTTGCTTGCGCTGCTGTGTTCGATCGGTGTACAGGGATATATATGAACGTATTCATGTTTTGGTGATGCTGAATGGCGGAGCGGCGAAAACGGCAGAAGCTCGACCGCGAACGGAGAATTCTCCGCGCCGCAACTCGTCTGTTTGGGACTGTTGGGTATGCGGAAACGTCGATGGGGGACATCGCCGTCGGCGCCCGACTCGCGGTCGGAACCCTGTACAACTACTTCGGCTCGAAATCGGAGCTGCTGCTGGCGATTCTGCGGGGAGAGACCGACGAACTCGAGGCCGCCGGGCAGACATCGGTGGAAAATCCCGGCGGCGATGCCAGTGCCGCCATCGCCGGTCTCCTCGAGTCCTATCTCGGCGTGCTTGACCACCACCGTCGAAAGCTGTGGCGCGAGCTGTTCGCCGCCGCGATCTCCGCTCCGGCGGAAATTGGCGCGGCGACATTTCAGGCCGACGTGCGGCTGGTCGGGCAGCTCGTCGCCCTTCTCGAAACGTTGCAAGAACGTGGCCTGATTGCCCCGCAGGTCGAGGCGGGGCGGGCCGCGGTGACCCTATATGGCATCTACTTCGTTTGGTTCACGCTGTTGCTGGTCGACGACGGTCTGACCATCGAAGGAGCGGGCGAAGAGATTCGTCGCGGAGTTACGATCGTGGTGTGCGGTCTGCGTCCGATGGGGGATCGCGCCGCGGCAACGACAACCGTCGGCCAAGGAGAGAGGTCATGCGACTGAACACAAAGGCATTCGCATTCGCGTCCGCGCTCGTCTGGGGTATGGGCATTTTCCTTCTTACATGGTGGATCATGGCCTTCGAGGGTGCCTCAGGGGACGCCACGTGGATCGCACAGGTCTATCGCGGCTACCGCATCAGCCCGGCCGGCAGCGTGATCGGCCTGGCATGGGCGACAGTAGACGGCCTGGTTTTTGGGGCGCTGTTCGCCTCGGCGTACAACGCGCTCGCCCAGGGCTCGGCACGTGACTGACGATCCGCAGAGCCTGCGCCTGCACCCGGTGGCGAGTCACGCCGGTCGCGGGCGGGGCCGCCGTGTGTCGAGGAAGCTGGTGCGCTTGGTGCATACCGCGCCGCAGGCCGGCCGGGCCGGGAATATTTCCGGGCCCAGCCGGATGACATCGCGGCTCGCTCGGAGTAGAGGGCATTCATGCGAAACATAGTTCTGTACGCGATGGTGCCTGTGTTGGTGCTCCTCGGCTCTTGTGGCGACAACGATTCCGGATCTTCGAGTGGGACGTCGTCCAAGATCGAGCATGTGGTGGTCATCATTCAGGAGAACACGAGCTTCGATGCCTACTTCGCCCGCTGGTGTACGGCGCCGGTAGGTTCCGAGCCGACCTGCGAATCGGGTCCCGCATGCTGCGAGGCCGGGCCCTCTACCGACCCGGGAACGGGGATCTCTCCGCTGCTTCTGGATGACGTGGCGCACGCCGCTTGGGATCCGATACACCTCTCCGCCTGTTTCATCGACGAGATCAATGGTGGCGCGATGGACCGTTTCGTTGCCGCCGACTGCGGCGACGAGCGGAGCTTCGCGTACGCGGACGCAACGACGGTGGGCGCCTACCACGACCTGGCGTCTCGCTTCGCCCTGGCCGATCGCTATTTCCAGCCGATCGTCGGCGCGAGCTCTGCAAACGATATGTACTTCGCGCGGGCGGCCTTCGTGTTCGAGGACAACACCTTCGTGCCGACCTCGATAGGTTCCGAGTGTGGTTTCAACCGAAACGCGATGGACTTTCCCGGGCCGACGCTCGGTGATCTCCTGGCGGACGCGGGTGTTCCGTGGGCTTTCTACATCGAAGGCTATCAAACGATGATCGATGCCACGTCTCGCGGCGAGTGTCCGCCGCCGGACCCGGAGTGCGCCGCGGGCATTCCCTTCTTCCCCTGCGTCTACGACCCGAGCGACATCCCCTTCCAGTACTATCCGCGCTTCCAGGACGATCCGACGGTCATGCGTGACTTTTCCCGCTTTCGCGCGGACCTCGAAGCCGGTGAGCTGCCCGACGTGAGCTTCGTCAAGGCGATCGGTTTTCGCACGGAACATCCGGGGCTGGGAACTACGATTTCGGACGGCATCACCTTCGTCACTGATCTCATCGACGAGATCCTCGCGTCTCCGGATGCCGATTCGACTCTGATCCTGCTCACCTACGACGAGGGTGGCGGCTATTTCGACCACGTCGCGCCGCCGCCGACGAGCCCGGTGGACGGCAAGGATTACGGTCCGCGCGTACCGACGTTCGCGATCGGTCGTTTCGCCCGCAAGAATCACATTTCGCACGTGACCATGGAGCACTCCTCGGTGGTCAAGTTCATCGAGTGGAACTGGCTCGCCGGGGAGACCGGGCAGCTGGGGACGCGCGACGCGGAGGTCAACAACATCGGCAGCCTGCTCGATCCGAAGCGGACCGGTGTCGCCGTGCCGGAAGGGAGATGATCGAGACCTGGTGCGACTGCGGCATTGCGGTTGCTTTTGCCGTACCGCCGCACGACTTGCCACTTCACTCGACGATCAGGTCGACCGTCAGGCATTCGATGGGGCAGCCCTATCGACACAATTGACAGACATCTGTCAATCCGATACAGACATCTGCCATGAAGACGACGCTGCATCTCGATGACCGGGTCGCCAAGGGGGCGAAGCGTCACGCCGAGATACACGGTACGACGCTGACGGCGGTCATCAATACGGCGTTACGCCAGTTCTTGGCCCGGTCTCGCGGACCGAAACAGGAGTTCGAACTCGAGTTGCTGACACGGGATACGGGTGCACTTCCCGGCGTCGACATTGAAGATCGAGACGCGATCTACGAAGCGATGGAAGACCGGTGATCGCTGTCGATACCAATGTCTTGGTCTATGCGCATGGTGAGCAATTCGCGAAACACGCTGCAGCTAAACGCCGGGTCACCGCACTCGCCGAGGGGAGACAGAGCTGGGGCATTCCCGCGATCTGCGTCCGAGAGTTCTTGCGCATCGTCACCCACGCACGCGTTCTCGCCAACCCCTTCTCGATGCCTGATGCGATCATGGCGATGACCGCCGTGCTCGAGTCGCCGAGCGTCGAGATGCTGTTGCCCGGCGACCAACACTGGCTCTACCTCGCCGAGGCAGCCGAGGAAGCGGACGCGCGCGGCAACATCGTATTCGATGCTGCGATCGTCGCCATCTGTCGCGAAAACGGCGTCACGGATTTCATCACCGAAGACCGCGACTTCGCTCGTTTCAAGCGGTTCCGCGCGAGCCATCTGTGAGGCGGAAGGAGGTAGGCCCGATGCGTCCGACCGCCGACATCGGAGAGGGATGGCTCGCAAGGGGAGATACGGGTGCGGCAGCCTTTCGCGGCCGAGCAGAATCGACCGGAGCGAAGTGCGGTAGGCAATTGGCTCGGCGTGGCGACAGCAGCTCTCATTGGATGTCCGCCGCGGCGGGCCTGGCGGCGCGGCGGTTCGCGCCTGGTGAGCGGAGCAAATCATGATGACGATCTACGAAGCTCTTTACACGACCCGGGCGATGCGTCGGGTCAAGAAGGATCCGATTCCACGCGATGTTCAGGCGCGGATCCTCGATGCGGCGATTCGCGCGCCATCGGGCGGCAATAGCCAGGGTTGGCGGTTTCTCGTGGTCGACGCCCCGGAGATTCGCGGCCAGTTGGCGCCCATTTACCGCAGCTGCATCGACATGTTGTGGGAGACGATCTACGCCGAGCGCATCGCTGCCATGGCGGCGATGCCGCAGTCGCCGGAGAGTGTCGAGATGGAAAAGATTCAGCGCTCGGCGAACTGGATGGCACGACACTTTGAAGACTACCCTCTGCTACTGTTCGCCTTCGCCCAGGGCGATCCGACGGGGGGTTCGATTTTTCCGGCGGTGTGGAACGCGATGTTGGCGGCGCGCGCCGAAGGCGTCGGCAGCACCATCACCAGCGTCATGTTGTTCAAGATCGACGAAGTGCTGAAGATTCTCGGCGTTCCCGCGGACGGTGGCTGGGAGTTCGCCTGCTGTGTGCCGATGGGATACCCGACCGGTCGCTGGGGCATCGCGCGCAGGCGCCCGGCGCACGAGGTCGCCTATCGCAACCAGTGGGGAGAGCCACTCGGCATCGACATTCCGGAGCCCCTCTGGCAGCCCGAATAGACGGTCCGGGATGTCGTCGTTACGGCGCGTACCACGCCTCGAGCGTGTGGTCGCGCCCGCCCTCATTCTCGGCGGGGCGCTGGCGGTACTAGCGGTCGGTCTCTATCTTGGACTGCGCCCGTTCTCGAGTCGCGGCTTCGGGCCGTGGGTCGAGATTCTGCCGACGACGTTCGCCGTATGTGAGACACGGTCGCTGGGCGATCATTTCATACTGCCTGCGTTCGCTCTTCCTACCTCGCGTGGGCCGATAGCCGGCGTACGGTGCGACTTCGCGACGCTGTCCTGACGCTGCTGCCGATCGCATTGTTCGCGCCGGTATTTGCGCCCTTCCTTGTCGTTTCCTGGTTCGTACTGTGGGGGTTCGGTTCGACGCGAAGCGATCCGGTCGATTGGCGAACCGTCGGTTGGCTGGGCGTGATCGCGATCGTCGGCGCGGTAGCCTTTGAGCTCCCTCGCTGCTCGGCCGCTTTAGTAAATTTTCCGTCGTCGGTAGCGGCTTTGCCTTTCGCTCCGGGCTCGACGGCAGCCAGAAGCACTTCACGTCGATGTTACGGGCGGTGGCGGCGCCGTCGTATGCGTTCGGAAGGAAGCTTGCGCACGTGCCCCCCTTATTGCCTCGACGGTGCGAGCTCAATCGCGCTATAACGCCCAATGACCCGAGTTGCTCGCGCCCTCAGTCCGTCTCTCTTACTCTGGCCGATTCTCATGGCTGCCATGGTTGCCTGCGGATCGTCCAACGATTCCTCCGAATCGACGCTTTGCGACTCGGCCGGCGCATCGAGCTCCGCGACCGCCGTTACGTCGTCGGGTGTGCCGGCCTGGTACGACGACGCCAAGCTCGGGATCATGGTGCACTGGGGTGTGTGGGCGGTACCGGGATGGGCTGAAATCACGCTCGACCCGGAGCGCGTAGCGGATCCCAACGACCCTCTCTATCTCCTCGCTCCCGGTGGGGTGGAGAACTTCATGCGCCACAATCCGTACACTGAGTGGTACGAGAACTCCCTCGCCATCGCCGGCACGGCGACCCGAGCGTACCACAACGACACCTATGGAGCCGACTTCGCCTACCGAGAGTTCCAGCCGCTGTTCGAAGCCGAGTCGGCGGCTTGGAACCCCGACGATTGGGCACGACTCTTCGCGCGAGCGCGAGCGCGCTACGTCGTCTTCGTCGCGAAGCACCACGACGGCTACGCCTTGTGGCCGAGCGACGTGGTCAACCCCAGGCGTCGCGGCTGGTTCAGCAAGCGCGATGTCGTCGGCGAGCTGACGTCGGCGGTCCGCGATCGCTGTATGCGGATGGGCTTGTACTATTCCGGGGGTATCGATTGGAGCTTTGCCGGGCCGCCGATCGAGACCGCGCTCGACTTCCTGCAGAGCGTGCCCGCCGGCGAGGACTACGCCACCTACTTCGAAGCGCAGTACCGCGAGCTGATCGCGATGCATCGGCCGGCGCTACTCTGGAACGATATCTCGGCGCCGCAGTCCGCCGACCTCGAAGGACTCTTCGCGGACTACCGGGCCGCGGTGCCGGACGGTGTCGTCAACGACCGTTGGGGGTTCGGTAATAGCGCCCTGCCGCCACACTTCCGCAGCGTCGAGTACGACGTCAGTGACGAGATCACCGCCGACAAGTGGGAGGCCGTGCGTGGCATCGGCCGCAGCTTCGGCTTCAATCGCAACGAGCCGATCGAAGACTACGGCACCGCGCGGCAATACATTCACCTGCTGATCGACGTCGTGAGCAAGAACGGCAACCTGCTGCTCAACGTCGGGCCGATGGCCGACGGCACCATCCCGCGCCCGCAGGTCGCTATCCTGCGTGCACTGGGCACGTGGCTCGACCTGTACGGCGAAGCGATCTTCGCTACCCGACCGTGGACCCGTTTTGGCGGGATCACCGACCAGGACATCGAGGTTCGCTTCACCCGCGCCGCCGCCGCCGCCGGCGCCACCGCCGGCGCCACCGTCTACGCGGTGCTCCTCGGGGCGCCGTCGCAACCGGCGATTACGCTGCTCGACTTCCCCGAGACGCCCGCTTCGATCCGCATGGTAGGAAGCGGCGAGCCCCTCAACTGGGAGCGATCCGGCGCCGGAATCAGGATCCAATTGCCCGAGTCACTGCCCGATCAGCCGGCGCACGCAGTGGCGATCGAGCTGCGAACTGGTTGACCGCACGCTGACCGGTGCGATCGAGCTCACGCCCCGTTCGTGGCGACGGGAGCTCTCGCATCCGGTCAGTGTCGGTCGGCAGAGGGCCGTCAGGCAGCGCCGCTCTCCGTTGCTCGGCGATTGCGCTGTTACTTGCCAGGTTGTGGCACGTAGCGCAGGTACGGTTTCACTTCGTTCCAGCCATTGGGGTACTGCTTCTTCGCGTCTTCGTTGGAAACGGTCGGGACGATGATCACGTCTTCTCCGGAGTGCCAATCCACCGGTGTCGCAACCTGGTGGTCTGCCGTCAGCTGCAACGAGTCGGTTACACGAAGAATTTCGTCGAAGTTGCGGCCGGTTGGCGCGGGGTAGGTCAGTGTGAGGGCGATCTTTTTGTCCGGGGTGATGATGAAGACCGAGCGCACCGTATGCGTGGTGCTCGCTTCCGGCTGAATCATATCGTAGAGCGTCGCGACCTTTTTGTCCGGGTCCGCGATCAACGGGAAGTTCAGTGCGGTACCCTGGGTCTCTTTGATGTCGCCGACCCACTTTCGGTGATCTTCGATCGGGTCGACGCTGAGGCCCATTACCTTGACGTTGCGCTTGTCGAATTCGGGCTTGAGCGCGGCGACGCGGCCCAGCTCGGTCGTGCACACCGGAGTGAAGTCTGCCGGGTGCGAAAACAGCATGCCCCAGGAGTTGCCCAGGTATTCATAGAAATTGAGGGTGCCGTCGGTCGTTTCGGCTGTAAAGTCCGGGGCGGTATCGCCCAGTCTGAGTGTTGCCATCGCTATCCTCCTTGGACTGTTGTCGTCGGGCCGATGTCGCGATCCGCTCATGGCCCAGACGATCTGGCGGCTCGCTCCGCGTCGTCGAGAGGCGGCGCTCCCGCGAGACATTCATCTGGAAGGGGTGCTACTACGAGGGGGACGACCCGCGCAAGGGGATGGGAATCGGTGATTTCCGCTCCTCCGCCGAAATCACGGGGTGGGTGTAAACGGACCCGCGACGTCCCCCGATGCCGCACCGCGCTCGACTGCGAGCCGCTCACCGCGAGGAGAATCCCGGGCTTCGAGTCGCAGACGTTGTGCGGATTGTCTGAGCGCGATCTGCCGGCGGTCCTTGTCGAGTCGCGGCGCGGCCCAACTCTGGCGTCGCGATGCGCAGGCGCTGGCCCGGGTGGGTGGGCTCGCCGCCGACGACGACGGTCTCGCCGCCGTCGAGGCCCCTCGTCACGCGCGTCAAGTCGCCGACCTCGCCGGCGGTATCGACGATCGCGCGCGCCGCGTGCTCGCCCTCGACCAACCATACGAAGGTGTTGCCCTGGTCGTCGCGGCGCAGTGCCGTGCGGGGCACCAGTACGGTCGGCTTCGCGTCGCCACGCGGCTGCGGGTCGGATAGAAACGTGACGCGCGCGCTCATGTCGGGGAGGAGCCGCGCGTCGGGAGTGGTGATGTGCACCTCCACCTTGAGCGTTCCCTTCTGGCGGTTGACCTGGGGGTACATCTTTACGACGCGAGCTTGGTAGGCGCTGCTGGGGTAGGCGTCCGGCGTCACCTGTGCAGCTTGCCCCATGTGCACGCGGCTCAGGTCGGCCTCGTTGACGTCGACCTCTGCGCGCATGTCCGTGAGGTTGGCCAGGCGGATCAGGTCGCCCGAACCAGCGAAGCCGCCCGGCACCGCGATCTCGCCGACTTCCTTGAGCTTGGCCAGCACGACTCCGTCGGTCGGCGCGCGCAGCAGGGTGTATTCGAGGTTGATCACCGCCTGGTCGAGCTCGGCCTCCAGGCGGTGCACCTCGGCGGCGGCGACGGCCCGCTTGTTGCGGAGGATGTCGAGTTCCTGCTGCGACAGAACCTTGTCGCGGAACAACTCGGCCCCGCGCTTCAGCTCGGAGTCGGCAAGCAGCAGGTTGGCGTGTGCGACGGCCAGGCCGGCCTTGGTCTGGGAGACGATGGCGCGATAATCGCGGTCGTCGAGTTGTACCAGAGGGTTGCCGCGGTGCACACTCTGTCCTTCCTCGACGAAGTAGCGGTCGATTCGCCCGGCGACGCGTACGCCGATGGAAACGTAACGCTCGCCGGTGACGATGTACCCGGAGCCGGATAGCAGCGGCAATGCTCCGACGTCCGCCGCGGCGGCGCGTGTCGCCGTTGCGACTGTCACCGGCAGGGCGCTCCCGGCGAACCACCACGCGCCGCACGCAATGACCGCGCCAGCGACAGCGAGCGCTACCCATTTCCCGGTTCCGGTCCCGGTCCCGCCCCGGCGCCGGCCCCGTCGCCTGTCCCGTTCGGGCGTCGCCGCGCTGGGGCGGTCGAGGCGCAGCGACGCCAAGTCGGCGCGCAGCTGTTCATCGCGATTGGGGGATGACTCGGACATGGGAGTCGAGCTCGATCAAAAAGGAGGTGGCCCCGGTTCCGTTCGCACGGGTGTCCCGGCAACGCAAGCGCACACTCTTCGATGACGTCGATTCGGCGAGGGGATGTCGTCTCCTCGAGACCTCGGGGGCGCTGCCGTGAGGCTATCCTCGGCGCAGCGCTTCGATCGGCCGCAGCCGTGCGGCGCGCCACGCCGGTCCGAAGCCACCGAGGATGCCGATGGCGATGGAGAGGACCAGGGCACCGATCAGGTCGCTGGCGCCGACGCGTAGCGTGACGACGTTGGTGGTGAACGTGGCAGCGGCGAAGCCGACCCCGCCGAGCAAGAAGTGCAGTGCGGCGCTCAGGGCGATGGCGCTCGGCGCGCCGATCGCAAAGCCGATGGCGGATAGCGTCACCGCCTCGATCTGAAAGGCGGCGAGAATGGCCCCGCGCGGAAAACCGAGCGCGCGCAGCGTACCGATCTCGGCGGTGCGGGTCTGCACCGCGGCGTACATCGTGTTGGCGGCGCCGAAGCCGGCGCCGATCCCGGAGAGCACGGCGATGCCGATGACCAGCACGTAGAGCGAGTTAGCCGACTCCGACTGCTTCGCGTAGTAGTCGGTCTCGGGCTCGGCCTCGAGAGCATAGCGCGGGTCGTCGTCGATGCGCTTCTCGAGCGCAACGAGGTCCGCTTCCGACGCAGCGCGTAGGCGGATGCCGGAGTACGGGAAGGGGCGCTTGGCGTCGTTGGCGAGCTCGCGCGCGTCGACCCAAACCTCGCTCTCGAAAGAGGAGCCGCCCGCCTCGAGGATGCCGACCACCTTCCAGTGGCCGCGTCCGAACTCGAGCTCGCTGCCCAGGCCGGCCCCCGCGTAACGACCGAGCACACCGCGCCCGACTACGGCCTCGCCGGCGCTCGGAGTGAACATGCGTCCCTCGGCGATGCGCACGGCGGAATGCACTTGTAGTGCCACGGCTTCGACGCCGCGCACCAGGACGTTTTCGCGGCCGCCGTTCTGGGTGCGGAAGAAGGGCTGTACCACGAGTTCGGGCGACACCAGTGGCTGGTCTTTGGCGTCGCGGGCGATGCCGTCGAGGAAGCGAATCGCCTGGAAGGCTTCGAGTGGCAGCTGGCTCGAGCCGTCGTTGTCCGAGCCCTTGCGCATGATCACCAGGTTCAGCGGGTCGCCGCTGTCGACCAGCGTGCGTTTGACGCTGGAAATGAGCCCGAGGAAGAGGCTGCAGGCCACCACCACCAAGGCGATGATCCCGGCGGTCATCAGGCTGCGCCCCGGCCGCGCCGCGACGTTCCGCAAGCTGTACGACAACGGCAACACGTCAGTGCAACTCCCAGAGTGCTGGGGAGGCACCGAGGAGCACCGATCCCCGGCGCTTACAACAGGAGCATTCGTTGGCCGGCGAGGGCCGTTCGATCCAAGGTTTTCTCGTGCCGCAAAATCTTGTCGTGAAAATCATCCGAGGTCCCCGCAGTCGGCTGTTGTCAGAACACTTCGTGCAGCGCTTCGACGACGGATCTGCGCGCCGCGCCCCAGGCGGGAACGATACCGGCGACCACGCCGACGAAAAGAGACAGGGCGAGCCCCTTCGCAATCACCGGCGGCGTGATGACGAAGTTACCGAGCGGGCCGAGCGAGTCGCTCCAGCCGGCGAAGGCTTGCATGAGCTCGGTGATGGCCAGCGAGATGCCGACCCCGGCGCCGCCGGCTACGGTCGCCAGTGCCACCACTTCGGCGAGTAGCATGGCGAAGATGGTGCGACGGCCGAAGCCGATGGCCTTCAAGATGGCGATCTCACCGCTGCGTTCGCGCACCGTCATGGACGCCGTATTGGCGGCGATCACGACGATGCAGACGACCACGAGGCCGGTAACGATGAGGATGATCGTGACCAGTCCCTGCAGCGATCCGAAGAAGTTGGAGAAGAAGCTCTTCTCCGTTTCCGACGCGGTTTCGGCATCGCTGTTGCGCGACATCTCGTCGATCGTGCGCATGATCGCGTTGACCTTCGCGGGGTCGGCAGCGCGTACCCAGATCATGCCGGCGATGCCCAGGCCGGCGCCCCCCTTCGCCTGCAACGCCTGGTCGAGGTACTGCCGATTGAACCAGAAGAACGGGGCGCGTTCGTTGGCGACCTCGCCGACGATGCGGAAGTCGAGGTCGACCGGCCACACCGTGCTCCGCAGGGTCACGCGCTGGCCGATCTTCCAGCCGTACTTGCGCATCACCTGACGGCCGACGATGGCGCCGTCGCGGTAGCGTTGGAAGTCGGCTAATTGTTGCGGATCGATCGGGTAATCGGGATAGACGGCGGCGACCTGATCGCCCTCGACGGCGAAGTTGGGGAATGTGACCTTGCCGTCCTCCTCGAAGGCGCCGCCGTACCAGGTCTGCGCCATCGCCGCGACGACCCCGTCTACCTGGCGCACCCGGCGGGTGAACGACATCGGCATCGAATAGACGATGCCGGCCTTGTTGTGCACTGAGATCCTCGTGTTGCTGGCGACGTTGTCGAGCAGTGTGTCGAGCCCGGCCGGCATGGTCATGAGCAGGCAGACGAGGGCGACCGCGAGTGCGATGGCGCCGCCGGTGAGCAGCGCGCGCAGCTTGTTGCGTCCCAGGTTGGCACGCACCAGCCCGAGATACGTCATGCGCCGGCGTCGCGCACCGAGCCGCCGCCGGCAGCCAGTTGGATTGCGGCGGAGGCGCGATCGGCCGCCTCGCCCTCGAGCAGAACGCCCTTGTCGAGGTGAAACGCCTGGTCGACGAAGCGCAGGGCACGCGGATCGTGTGTCACCATGACGATGGTCTTACCGAATTCGGTTTTTAGTTTTCTGAGCAGGTTGAGGATGTCCTCGGCGCTGCGCGCGTCGAGGTCGCCGGTCGGCTCGTCGGCGATGATCAGGTCCGGATCGGTGACGATGGCGCGGGCGATGGCCACCCTCTGCTGCTCGCCGCCCGACAGGGTGCGCGGGTAGTGGTTGGGGCGATTGGCGAGGCCGACGACGCGCAGCGCGGTCTCTGCGCGCCGCCGCCGTTCGCGCTTGTCGAGATCGGTCAGGAGCAGGGGGAGAGCGACGTTGTCACGCGCCGCCAGCACCGGGATCAAGTTGAAAAATTGAAAGATCAGGCCGATGTGGCGCGCCCGCCACTCGGCCAGCTCGTCCTCGGAGAGGTCGTTGAGCAACTCGCCGGCGACCATCAGCTCGCCGTGGTCGGGGCGGTCGATGCCGGAGATGAGATTGAGGAGGGTCGACTTGCCGGATCCCGACGGACCCATGAAGGCGACGAAGCGACCGCGCGCGATGTCGAGCGAAAGCGACTGCAGCGCGAGCACGTCGTCGGCACCGCGGGTGTAGTGACGGCTCACCTCGCGAATTGCCACCAGGGGGATAGACGAGGCTTCATCGACCATGCCGACATCCTATACGACCCGTCCGCCGAGTCGAGAATCGCCTGCGCCCGGCTCCCCGGGAAGGGAAACTACTCCGGAATCTGCAGCACTCGCTTCGCGATCACGTTCAGCTGCACCTCATTGGTTCCGCCCCAAATCGAGTCCGCCCGCGTCGTGAGCCACGCACGCGTGCGATCGAGCTGGGTTGGATCGACGCCGCAGCCGGTCCACCCGAGACCTTGCGTCCCGAGGGCCAGCATCGCGATGTCCTGTTGGTCCTTCACCATGTTGGCCCAGCGGTATTTGCCGAGCGATCCGATGTCGCGCGCCGTCTGACCCGCTCGCGCTTGCTCGGCGGCGCGCCGCATCGTCAGGCGCAGCGCTCGCGATTCGAGCTCTTGCGCGGCAAGTCGCTGTCGCATCGCTGGATCGGCGAGCACGCCGTCGTCGAGGCCGACTTCCCGTTTGACGAGATCGACCAACGTGTCTTTCGGGGTGTTGGTGATGCCGCCCTCGCTTCCGCCGTCGGTGCTGCGCTCGTGCTGGAGAAGTCGCTTGGCAACCGTCCAGCCGCCATTGACAGGTCCGATGATGTGCTTGGCCTGCGCTCGCGCGCCGTCGAAGAACACCTGCGAGAAATCGGCGCTCCCGTCGATCAGGGTCAGCGGCGAAACCTCGACGCCGGGCTGCTTCATCGGAAAGAGAATGAAGCTGATGCCCTCGTGCTTTGGCGCCTTGGGGTCGGTGCGAACGAGGCAGAAGATCCAGTCGGCCGCGTCGGCGCCGGTGGTCCAGATTTTCTGGCCCGTGATCACGTAGTCATCGCCATCGCGGACGGCTCGTGTTTGCAGGCTCGCCAGATCCGAGCCGGCGCCCGGTTCGCTATATCCCTGGCACCACCTGATCCGGTTGCGCGCGATCGGTGGCAGGAACTCCCGCTTCTGTTCTTCGGTGCCGAATTCGAGAAGCGTGGGCCCCAGCATGCTGATTCCAAAGGATCGAACGGCGGGTGCGCGCACCCGTTTGAGCTCAGCCTTGACGACCGCCGCATGCTTGCGATCGAGTCCGCCGCCGCCGTATTCGGTGGGCCAATCGGGCGCGACCCAACCGTGCTCCGACAACGCTTTGAGCCAATTGCGCAGGCTATCCCTGGGGAGATCTTTTCGATTCCCGACGCGCAGGTCGCTGGGCAACGTGTCTTCGATCCAGTCGCGGACCTCCTGTCGGAAGTCTTCGATGGGGGTAGATGACATGACGTCGTCTCCTTCCTGACTCGTCAGTAGCCGCAGAGGCCGGCGAAGCGCTTCCGGTGATAGATGGCGTCGCCGAGGGTGAGCTCGGCTGCCTTGAGGCGCTTGAAAAACAGTCCGATGTCTTCTTCATCGGTCATCCCGATCCCACCGTGCATCTGGATCGCTTCGCCGCCGATCAGGTTGGCGACATCCGAACAACGTGCCTTCGTCGCACTCGCGCACTCGGCGACATCGTCACGATCGTCGTCGATCGCGCTGGTTGCGTCCAGTACCACCGACCGCGCGAACTCGAGCTCGCCGAACATGTGTGCGGCGCGGTGACGCAATGCCTGGAAGGTACCGATCTTGACCCCGAACTGTTCACGTATTTTCAGGTACTCGAGAGTTCGTTCGAAGGCTTCTTCGAAGGTGCCGAGCATCTCGGCGCACAGTCCGATCGTCGCTCGATCGAAGACCGTGTCGAGGATGTCGGCGCCGCCGTCGATCTCGCCGAGCACTCGCGCGCCGCCGACGGCGACGTCGTCGAAAGTAATGCAGGCTGCGTTGCGTCCGTCGATCAGCTCGGTGCGCTCGACGGTCACTCCGGGTGCCCCCGCGTCGACGACGAAGAGCGAGAGGCCGGCCCGATCACCGGGGGTGCTCGCGGTCCGTGCGAGCGTGACGATCTGGTCCGCCACGTGGCCGTCGAGGACGAATTGCTTCCTGCCGCGAATGCGGAAGCCGTCGCCGTCGCTGGTCGCGCTCGTTTCCACTCTATGAGGCGCGAACCGTCCCTGTTCTTGGAACGCCAGGCAGAGGATGCGGTCCCCGCTGCACACGGACGGCAGCAGCTCTTTGTGCAGCGCTTCACTGCCGCCGAGCAGCACCGCGTTGCCGCCCAGCAGCACGGTCGACAGGAAGGGCTGTGGTGCCAGCACGCGTCCGCACTCCACGAGCACGGTAGCGAGCTCGCCGTAGCCCATGTCGGCGCCGCCGACAGATTCGGGGAAGGGGATGCCGATCCAGCCGAGCTCCGCCATCTCCTTCCAGAGCTCGCGGCTGAAGCCAGTATCGTCCCGTGAATCACGCAGCGCGCGCATCCGCGCGACCGGCGACTTCTCCGCAAAGAAACTACTCGCCATATCGCGCAGGATGAGTTGGTCTTCGGTCAGTATCAGTCCCATGGCCTCGTGCCCCCTCGTACCCCCGACAGCGATAGGGGCTCAAATTTCGTTACCAGCTCTGGCGGGCGAGATCGAGAGCGCTGAAGCGAGTTTCGAGCTAGCACCACCACCGGCGTGCCGCCGGATCATTCAAAGGAGAAACAGCTCTTAGCTCTTAGCTATTGGCTTTTGGCTCTTAGCCCAGTGACAAATCATCGACAGCCGTCGCGCAGCGACCACTACCCTCAGCCTTTGCCGCAGACCGTGCCTGTGCCTACGAGCGAAGCGAGTTTCGGGTTAGCGCCGCCACCGGCGTGCCGCCGGATCGTTCGGAAAAGAAACTCGCGAGCGGCGAGCGTTGCCACCTATTCGGAAGGGAGCGTCTACATCCCCTCACCCCAACCCTCTCCCCAAGGGAGAGGGAGCTTGATGGGTCCCCTCTCCCTTGGGGAGAGGGCCAGGGTGAGGGTAAATGAGATGCTATCTTCCTTCACGAGCGAAGCGAGTTTCGAGCTAGCGGTGGGCGGGCGCCATATAGAACCAGAATGGGAATGGTGCTTCCTGCTCTTTGAGCGCCGCCCGCGCCGCCAGCATGGTCTTGCCGGCTTCGGTGGTCTCGAAGAACCATGCCTCCGCGGCTCGCCCGCCGGGGCTGGGGCCGGTTACCAGCTCCGTTCCGGCCTCTTCATAGTAGCTCCGGATGTCGTGGCAGACGGCCACCGTATTCTTGCCCGGCAGCTGCACTTCTTTCCACGATGCGCCATTGGCCCACTGATGCAGCACCTCGAGCGCCGCTGGAACGGTGCCGGCGTCGATCGCCCGTCCGACCGCTGTCACACCGCGCGACGCGAGCGCCCGGTCGTAGGCGGCCCGCAGGCCCTGGGCTTCGTCGACGGCGGGCGCTGTGTCGGGGTCATAGCGCGGCGGCATTGCGCAGACCATCGGCGTCTCGTCGGATTCGACGACTTCGGGGTATGTCGCCAGGACCGGTTCGGTGGCCTCGAAGAGGGCGAGGCCGTGACCCAGGACATCGCGCTGGAACGCAGGATCCGAGGGTTTCCCGAGGGGCCGACCAAGAGGGAATTCGCAGTACAGCGCCCGCGGTGGCGACATCTTCTCGGCGACCTCAATCATCGAGGCGAAGACGACGGTCGACAAGCCGGCCGCTTCGAATACGTGGGCAAGCGTACACACGGTACGCGTGCAGAGCGGTCAGACGGGAGTGAGGAGCACCACGTCGACTGCATCGGCGATGAGCTCGGCGGCACACGCCGGCCCGGTGTCGAGGCGGATCTCGCTTACCGTGTCGGGTTGGTTGCCGGCAAATGCGAAATGTCGCTGTGCGACGTCGCCGATCACACCTTCGGCCGCCAATTCCTCGAGCCTGTCGATGGGATAGACCACGTTGAGGTCGATCTGGAAGCCGGTGTGATCGAAGTTCGGGCTCCAGTGGCCCATCACCAGCTGGCGGTCGTTGCGATCGAGCGCGCGGAAGCCGGTGTCGTCCTGGCTGAATCGTTCCTGGTCACTTCGATGCAGGGCAGCCGAAGTCACGATCGCGACCCGCGCCTGCGACAACGGCTTGCCGAGCGGCGTGAACGCCGGCGACTCGAACTCGGGGACGGGCATGGTTGCGGCGAATGCGCGCATGGATGCATCGGCGGACATCTTCATCGGTGGCTCATTTCTGTTGTGGCCTCGGCGCCTCGTGTGTCGAGGTTTCGTATGGATCGGAGCGGGGTGACGCGTGCATGGAACTCTTGACGGTCAACGGGCGCGACGCCTCGCCCTTTTGGTATGCTACGGCGCTGGGGCATCGAAGCCGAACTCGTCGCGCTCGATGGTTACGCCGATACTATAGGAATCTGAGCTCTGGGGAGTCAATTTGTTCATCGAACGGCGGCCGCCGATAGGCAAGGTCCCCGAGCGTCTTCTCGGCCCGCTATTGTGCTCGGCGGGGCTCCGCCGTGGGCCGGGCGGGGCCTGGCTTCGTCCGGCGGTCGAGTCCATAATCACAGCGGACGCCAAGCGAATCGGACCGTGATCGAAACTCCGCACAACTCGCGGAGTTTCCCGACGCGCAGTGCGAAGGAGAAGAAATTGACGAGCAAGCATCAGCCTCCGCGAAAGAACGGATCAGTCGAACACTATGATGCGGTGGTCATCGGAGCGGGTGTCAGCGGCATGTACGCGCTGCACCATCTGCGCGAGATAGGCCTCTCGGTACGGGTGTACGACGGTGCTAGCGACGTCGGCGGCACCTGGTGGTACAACCGCTACCCGGGGGCACGGGTCGACGGCCCCGGCAGTCCGTTCTACTGCTATACCTTCTCGGAAGAGCTCATGAAGGAGTGGGACTGGGAAGAGACCCAGTCCGAGCAGTCCGCCGTGCTGGCCTACCTCGAACATGTCGCCGACCGGTTCGACCTCCGCCGCGACATCCAGTTTGAGACATGGGTGGAAGGTGCCCGTTACGACGAGGGGGCGCAGCGATGGACGGTCGAGACCAGCACCGGCGTTCGCGCCACCGCCCAGTTCCTGATCTGTGCGGTGGGTGCCCTCTCGACAGCGAACATGCCCAACATCCCGGGAATCCGTAACTTCGCGGGCGAGACCTACCACACCGGTCACTGGCCTCACGAGCCCGTCACCTTCGAAGGAAAGCGTGTCGCCGTGATCGGGACGGGCTCCTCCGGGGTCCAGTCGATCCCCGAGATCGCCAAGGAGGCAGCGCACGTCACGGTGCTCCAGCGCACGGCGCAATTTGCGTTTCCGGCGGGCAACCGTCCGATCACATCCGAGGAGATGGCCACCGCGAGGGCGCGCTGGGACAAGTTCCGCGCGAAGATGTACGCGAACACCGGAGGCTTCCCCGTCGACCCGAACCCGTCGCGCTCCGCCCTCGAGGACACCCCCGAGCAGCGGCACGCGCTCTACGAAGAGTTGTGGCAGCGAGGTGGCTTCGGGTTCTTCCTGAACCTCTACGACGACATCGCGATCAGCGAGGAAGCCAACGCTACGCTGGCCGACTTCGTGCGCGGCAAGATCCGCGAAATCGTGCGCGATCCCGCCACCGCCGAGAAGTTGATGCCGGAGCACTTCGTGATCACCAAGCGTCCGATCCTGGAAAACGGCTACTTCGAGGCTTTCAACCGCGACAACGTCACCTTGGTCGACCTGCGCGAGGACCCCATCGTGCGGTTCACGGAAGCGAGTGTGGTCACCCGATCCGGCGAGCATCCCATCGACATGCTGGTACTGGCGACGGGCTTCGATGCGATCAGCGGTTCGATGCTGCGACTCAATCCGAAGGGACGTGGTGGCATCAGCCTGAAGGAGAGATGGCGCGATCGATTCCACAACTATCTCGGTCTCATGATCGCCGGCTTCCCCAACTTGTTCATGATCCACGGTCCCGGGTCGCCCGGGGTGTTCTACAACATGCCGCTCGGCGCCGAGCGCCAGCTGGACTGGATCGGTAACTTCATGCGCCATCTGCAAGAGCAGGGCATGAGCGCCACCGAGCCAACGACCGACTGCGAGGCGGCATGGGCCAACGAAGTCGGGGATCTCGCGAACGCGACGCTCTTCCCCAGAACCGACTCGTGGTGGACAGGCGCGAACATCGAGGGCAAGCCCCGTTATTTTTCCGCCTACCTGGCTGGTTCGATCTACTACCAGCGGATCGCCGATGTGGCGGCCGGGGACTACGAGGGGTTTGTGTGCGAGCCCGTGCACCGCGCAGAAGACGCCGAGGTGTCTTGAGCGCGTGAAGGGCGGGCGCTTCGGTCAGCCGCCGAACGCGAATCGCGTGGTATTTGTAGCCGCAGCGCGACTTCCGCTCTTGCGCGTTGGCAGCTATCCGTCCGTTGTGCGCGGGGCTCACCAAGCCAGACGAGGTAGTTCGGAGTGTCGATCGTAGCTCTTGTTCTGAGTCCTTTACTTGCCGTGGTCGGCGTGGCGGGTGTCCAACGTCTGGTTTCAGAGGAGATGGCTGGACACCCACCTGCGATGTTCGCGTAAGGTGTGAATTTCGTGGGGTATCTGAGTTCGGCAGTAGGTGGGTGTCAACGTCTGCCAACTTGCTATGTTCGGGTTTGCCGCTCAGCGACACTTTACGACCGCGCCGGCCACGAGCATCTCGCAGCCATGTGGCGGGAGTGTTCCCGAGAAGCGCGCTTCGACGCACAGCGTGGGGGCGGCGCTGGGATCGAGGGTGACGATCGCGCGAAGGGGAAGATCGGCTGGATCGATGGGAAAGGCGCCCTGCCGACCGCGGATCTTGGCGCGCAGCCTTGTCGGCGTCCGCCGGGAGCGTCTGATCACGGCCTTGGTGATGCCCCCCACGCCGACGTCACTCTGGTAGGTGTACACGGTGCCGCGTGCGTTGGCCCGCCACCCCGCTCCCAGCGCGGGATCGTATGCGCCCGGGGGCAGCGCTACGGCGAACACCGGGCTGCCCGGCGCGGCGTCTCGCACGATGCTGAACTCTATACCGTTGGCCACCGGGTCGAACGTGATGGGCGTGTCGGTGCGTCCGATCCACGTGCCCGCGAAGGCGATCGTGTCGTCCGCCGCGGGGGTCGCCAGACCGCGGATCTTGACCTTGGCCTTGCGGAGACGAACCAGCGCCGAGAGGCCGCAGACGTCGCATACCTGGTCGGCAGCGCAGGTCGCCGACGGCTCGGCGACGACGATGCGTTGACCGGTGGGTACGTCGGTCAGCGTCGTCACGGCGCCGCGGGGCCACCGAATCGTGATCGCGTCGGCGAGCGGCGCGGTACCGGTGCCGAAGTGCGCCTCGGCGGGATTCTGTGATTCGAAGTTGCTGCCGCCGCGGATCTCTCGCACCTGCGTGACGGCACCGGTCGTGAGCGTCACGCGGGCGCCGATGCCATCGATGTTTGGCGTGGTGCCATGCAGCCTGACCGTGAGCGAACCGTTCAGATTGCCGCCGTCGTTGCGAAAGAGCGCGAGCGGACCGTTGGCGTTGGAAATCGCGAGATCGAGGTCCCCGTCGTCGTCGTAGTCGAACGCGACGATACCCCGCCCGAGACCGCTGTCGACCAGGCTCCGCGCGACGGCCTCCTCTGTGAAGATGCCCGCGCCGTCGGATACGAAGAGGCGCGTCGGGTCGGCCAGGTACTCCGCGGTGTTGGGCACCGACGCGTCACCGAACCCGTTTGTGTGGATGAGATCGAGGTCCCGGTCGTTGTCGAGATCGGCGAAGGTGGCGCCCCAGCCCCAGTAGCCGTTGCGCACGCCGGCCGCGTCGGTGACATCCACGAACGTCCCGTCACCAAGCCCGCGGTACAACCGGTTGCCGGTGACACCCCAGGTGCCTTCCGCGACACCGTTCGGATCCCAGATGCTGGAGACGAACCAGTCGATGTGCCCGTCGCCGTCGTAGTCACCGACGGCCGCGCCCATGCCGTTTTCGTCGGTGATGACCTGTGGGTCCGTCAGGTCTTCGAACGTGCCGTCGGTGCGATTGTGGAGGACCATGCTGGTCCCGAAGTCAGCAGCCACGAGGATGTCGACCCACCCGTCTTCGTCGACGTCGGTGAAGTTGCCGGTGAAAGCCCACTCCACGGTGCCACCGTTGGGATGGGCCAGGAAGGCCGCGGTGATACCCGATGCGACGCTCACGTCGGTGAATGTGAGGTTGCCGTCGTTTCGCCACAACGACTCGGTTGTAGAACCGGTGCCACCGAGCAGCGCGCCCCAGTGCGCCAGGAAGAGATCGAGATCGCCATCGCGATCGTAGTCGCCGCAGGCGGCGCTGAACGTGTCCCGGGTGACAGCGATGCCGGACTTTGCAAAGACGTTCGTGAACGTTCCGTCTCGGTCGTTCCGAAAGAGTGCCGGCGGTCCCCCCTGCACTGCGCCGACGAAGAGATCGAGCCAGCCGTCTCCGTCGAGATCGCAGAAGAGCGGTGCCGAGCTGCTCGTGCCGGCCGGACTCTGCAGCCCCACGCCGCCGAATCCGGCCACCTCTTTGAAGGTGCCGTCGCCCTCATTGCGGAAGAGCAGGTTCGGGCCGATGTTGCCGCGAACCGCGTAGAGGTCGATCGTCCCGTTTCGGTCGTAGTCGCCGGCGGCGATCCCACCGGCCATGTGCAGCGCTTCGTTGACGAGGAGCCCGCCCTGGATCCCGTGCTCGCCGGCGAGCCCGGCCGATGCGCCCACTTCCGTGAACCCCCACTGCGCCGTAGCGGGAGATAGGAAAGTGACCAGCATCCAGAGCGCTGCGAAGGTCTCGCGCATGCGAGCCAGAGCTAGCGCTTGGTGATCGATCAGGTCAAGGAGAAAGAACAGCGGGCTCCTGACGCGCGGCGAGCAAGACCATGTGTCACCAACGCAACTGCCCGACAAGATTGAGTTTGGCAGCCTGTGACGCGGACTGATCCGTCTTGCTACACCAATTTTCCGGGCAGAGAGTGTCTCAATGCCCTTGGCACAGAGGGCTAGGGCGTGGCGGGCTGAGGATTGTGTCGCGGGCACATGGATGCTAGGACTGCGACGTGCCCAGCATCCGATTCTGCAGCACCCTGGATGGCAAACGGCTCGCCTACGCCGTCGACGGTGACGGGCCGGCGATCGTCTTTCCGGCTTGGTGGATCAGCCACGTCGAGAAGGACTGGGAGCACGGCCCCTTTCGGGAGTTCTTCAGCGCTCTTGCACGGCATCACCTCGTGGTTCGCTACGATCGCGTTGGCGTGGGCCTCAGCGATCGGGACCGTGATCCGAAGGACATCACGGTTGACCGCGAAGTCGAACACATGGAGGCCCTCATCGACCATCTTGGGCTCGATGAGCTCACGCTCTTTGGGGTGTCCTGCGGCGGTCCGACTGCGATCACCTACGCGGCGCAGCAGCCATCCAGGGTACGGAGCCTCATTTTGCACGGTTCCTATCTTCGCGGTTGCAGCATCTCCAAACCCGAAGTGCAGGAGGCCATGCTCGGTCTCGTTCGTGCCAGCTGGGGGCTCGGTTCGAAGACGTTGGCGTCGGTCTTCACACCGGACCATTCGTCTGAAGAGCTTCGACGGACCACCGCCTTGCAGCGCGAATCCGCGAACAGCGAAACGGCCGCACAGCTGCTGCTGCTGACGTATTCGGCCGACGTCGCGGCGCTGGCGCCCGATGTGGCGGCCCCGTGTTTGGTGACGCATCGGCACCACGACAGCGCGATCTGCTTTGACGCGGGGCGTGAGCTCGCCGCGAATCTCCCCGATGCTTCCTTTGTGCCACTGGACGGCTCGGCACATCCGCCGTGGGAAGGGGACAGTGCAGCGCTACTGGAACAGATCTTCGACTTTCTGGGTACAGGACCCGCCGCCGCGTCGGCAGGCACCTCCGAAATGGCGGACGCCGGCAAGAACGCGCTGGTCCGGCGGGGGGAGGTGTGGACGTTGTCCTTCGAGGACGGGCAGGCGCTGCTCAAACACAGCAAGGGGCTGGCTGACCTGGCCACCCTCCTGGCGAATCCCGGTACAGAAATCGCCGCTGCGGCGCTCATGAACGGAGCGCGCCTCACCCCGGCGCTCCTTGGTAGTGACGACATGGTCGACGAGCGCGCGCTAAGCGAGTTCCGAGCACGGGTGCAAGCGATCGAGGAGGATTTGGACGAATCGCGCTCCTTCAACGACCTCGGCAGGATCGAGCGCCTCGAACAAGAGCGCGATGCGATTCTCGCCGAGCTGCGCGTAGCGACCGGGCTCGGCGGCCGAAGTCGCAAGCTCAAGGACCCAGGCGAGCGAGCGCGTAAAGCGGTCAGCGCACGCATCCGGGAGAGCATTCAGCGCATTGCCGAGGCCCATCCCGCCGCGGGTGAGCATTTGGCCGCTGCGGTGCGTACGGGCGCCTTCTGCTGCTACGAACCGAAAAGCAACGTGAACTGGCAACTTTGATTCCGCCAGAAGCCTCCTGGCAGGGTGCGTGACGCGCTCTAGCGCCTCCAGGGCAAGGAGAGCCCATGACCCATCTCGATCCGCGACACGCCACCCCGACGACCGTCACTCTGTCGACCCCAACACGATGGGCCATTTTGCTCTACGCGGTCGTTTGCTACCTCGCCTTTCACGTCAGCTTCGTTTGGCTGGTGTTGTTTCTCAACGACGTTCCGATCGTCCCGACGATCAACTCCGGAACCTCCCAGCAGTGGCTGGCTGCGATCGCGATCGATCTCGGTCTGGTGCTGCTCTTCGGCGTGCAGCACAGCGTCATGGCTCGCGAGTCGTTCAAGCGCGCGTGGACAAAGATCATCGCCGAGCCGGCGGAGCGCGCCACCTACGTGCTCGCGACCGTCGCCTGCCTCGTCGCCGCCTACGTATTCTGGTCGCCGCTGACCACGGTGATCTGGCGCTTGGATCGACCCGCGATCGTCTATGCCACCCTCGGCGTCCAGGCGGTCGGTTGGCTCATCCTCGTCGGTGCCACTTTTGCCCTCGATCACTTCCACTTGTTCGGCCTGACGCAGGCGTGGAGTGCGTTCCGGAGCCGACCCGTGCCCGATATGGAGTTCCGCACGCCATGGATCTACCGCGTCGTTCGGCACCCGATCCAGCTCGGCATCCTGATCGGTATCTGGGCGGCACCAGTCATGACGGTCGGACACGCCGTGTTCGCAACCGCCATGACGGCGTACATGTTCGTGGGCCTCTTCTTCGAAGAACGCGATCTCGTTCGCCGTTTCGGCCAGCGCTACCTCACGTACCGCCAGGATGTGCCGAAAGTCATCCCGCGACTATGGCCATCAGCCTCGGGCTCCAAAGCTCACAGTATCGCACCCGTGAAATCTGCGAAATCTGGGTAAGGAGAAAGCTCCTGCAGCGAGAAGAACACAGAAGATCGCGAGCATTGTAACGACAAGGAGAGCGAAAGGTTTTCTCATAGGAAGGGCAACACTAGCGGCCCGTTGAAAAACAGGTGCGCAGGCGAGAATCAGGATTGTGGCGTTCTGGCAAGGCGCGGAGGATGTCCCGTTCGCTGCAAAAAGTCGCGAGATCGGCGGTTCCTGGTGACGAGTGAAATGACGCTGCTTTCTCTTCTCCTGTTCTGACGTTGGTATCAATCTCTCGATCGAGCGCGGCTCTGAGTTTGGGAAGTTCGCTGAACCCTCGCACGGCGTGGAAGCGAGGTTGAGAGGAGCTAGCTGGACACCCACCTGCGATGTTCGCGCAAGTTGGGAATTTCGAGGGGCATCTGGGTTTGGCTGTCGCTGGGTGTCCAATGTCTGTGGTGGAGATCCTCGAACAGTACACAGTTGAGGCGGTGTACCGGCCGCGGCCGTCTCGGGTTGTCCGGCTCGTCAGCTCTTCTACTACGGATTTTCTCTGAGCTTCCGGGAGGTAGAGGATCTCTTGGCCGAGGGGGGAATCGAGGTCTCCTCCGAGCCGGTTCGTCAGTGGTGTGGCAAGTTCGGACCCGACTACGGCGCGAAGTTGAAGTGGCGGCGAGGGCGACTCGGCGATACATGGCACCTCGACGAGGCCGCACGGAAGATTGTTTCGGTCAGCCTGTCCTGCGGGTGAGAACACCGACCGGCAAGCGACGGTTCGTTAGTTCTTGGTAGCTTGCGAAGTCTGGATAGCCGGCTGTGAGCAACTTCCAGCATTTCTCTCGCTCATCGTCCTCTCCCAGCTCGCGGAAATCGACTGCCCATCGGTCGGCGCCGACTTCTACATGGGCCTCGCCAGCGGACAAGAGATTCTTGTACCAGTTCGGAGCCTGTGGGTTTCCGCCGTTGGAGCCGCAGACGAGAAGATCGTCACCGCGGCGAACGAGCATGAGCATTACGGGGCGCGATTCGCCGCTCGTCCGGCCGACCACGTCGAGCACGAAGACCGGCCTGCCCATCAGCTTGTTGCCCTTGCTTCCGCGACTCGCGCGGAATTGCTCGAGCTGACGCCGCGCGCCCATTTTGCCAAGGCCAGGAATCCGCCGGCTAACGAAGTTGATCAATCGTCCACTGAAAGATGCCATGCGACGAACCTTAGCCGCGTTGGCTCGATTGTCCAACTGGACGGGCGTCCCGCGTGACGCGGTCCCTGCGCCGCCGGAGAAGGAGATCCACTTTCGCCGAGGCTACGCAGGACTTGAAGTGCGAAAGGGGGGACTGATGAGCGCGTTGCAGCGGCTGAGGCCGGAGTAGTCGAGCGCGCCGCCTACTCCGGCAACTCGAGGCGGTCTATGAATTCGGACGGCACGTCGCCGTTCTTCTGCGCGCCCAGTGCGTAGTAGTACAGCGGTTCGCCTTCGATCGAGAGGCGGTGCCGATACCTCTGAAGGTGATAGAGATCCAGGTACTCCGAGAAGATCAGCTCCCGGATGAGTTGAGAAAACCCGGAGTCGTCGCTTCGGTCGAGGAACGACTCCTTGACGTTGAAGGCGACCCAGCCGTCCTCGGCGATGACGTTGAAGGCTTCCAGGAAGGCCCGCGCTGGTATGTCCCCGAATCCGAGTGCTGCGACGGAGACCAGGCAGTCGGGCGACCATGAAGTCAGCTCCTCCCGTTCGTCGTCGCGGAGCTGACAAAAGTCCATCACGTAATACGCGTCGTAGACGCCCGGCCGATCCCGTTCGGTGGCTGCCCGGGCTTCGGGGATGATGTCGATCCCGACGAGTCTCGAGACGCCGTACTTCTTCAGTTCCTCTCCGACGACCACGTTTCCAGCGCCGAGATCGAGTACCCTCAGCTCACTGAACCGCTGGTCGGACTGCGAGATAGATGAGCGCATAACGTCCGCGACCCGCGATGGGGATTGGCACTTCAAACGCTCGTAGACGACCTGCTCGTACAGTCCGGGGGTCTCGAAGATGTGGCTGTAGTCGTGCAGACGGATCTTCTCCTTCCCCTTTTCTTTGAGGAGGTAGAAGTAGACTTCATCCTGACGCAGCTCGCGTACGTCCGCGGATGGAAACTGGATTCGATGTCTGATCGTCACTTGCAATTTCCCTTTGGCTCAACCTTACCCGATTTGTCGTGGACGCCCTGGGCCCGAATTCTCAGTCGAATTTGCCGTTGCCCGTGCCCGTGAGGTCGATCACCGAGCCTTACACTTAGGATGAAACTGGAAGTGATGCCAGGCCACCTATGTCAGCCCGTTGAAAAACAGGACACGCGCTGCGAATGGTCTTTTGACGCCGTTTTAGGACTGCCGATCCGGCTTGGGGCCGCGTTGCGGAATCCTCGACGAAAGTAACGACTTTGCCTCCGGCCTTCGCCAAGGCTTCGGGTGGCATGCCGGCCTTCGCCAAGGCTTCGGGTGGCATGCCGGATCCGCGCCACGCCGGAACGCCACCATCCTCATTTTCGCCTGCGCGCCTGTTGTTCAACGGACTAGTCGACCGGTAGATAGCTGCCGAGACCAACCGACCGTCAGTCCATCTCCTCGAGGTGTCGCGCGATGAATTTGTGCAGCGTGCTCGAGATCAGTGTCTGGTAGGGAATGCCCTCGCGAAGCGCGATCTTCTGTAGTTGTTCCAGGTCGCGATCGGAGATGCGTATATTGATGCGTTTGTTCTTGCGCAGAGTCGCTCGCGCCGCAGTCTCGAGGCGTTGCTTCTCCTGCCGGAAGTTCCGGATGCTCTCGAACTCGCCGCGTTCGAAGTCGTCCAGCAGTCGAAGTTCTTCACGCTCCAGTTTCAGTCCCCGTGGGCGGCTCATCCGAGATACTCTTTCGTCGCACGTCGACTCGGGATGATCGTCTTCAGAAAACGCCGGCCCCGCTCTTTGACGTACGGAACGAGATAGGCGTAGCCGTCGACGTTCACGACCATCATGAGTTGGCTTGGATACCTTTCCGCGTTGGGATGTCTCATCACATCGAGCAGATCACCGTTGCCTATGTGGAACAGGATATCTTCGAACGACACACCGCGGACTTCGCGAAGGAAGGCGTTCTTCTCTTCGTCCCATGCGAATTTGCTCATGGAACGCCCATGGATTGCCACGATGTGTGCCTTTTGTCAACGCTGAGGGGTGGCAGTCCTGGTGTCGCCAGCGCAACCATCGAAAAAACTTCCACTTTGGCTTGGATCTGCGGCCTGACGGGGTCGGACCAACGTAAGCCCTCGACTTCATGGGGTTCAGAGCCGCCTGCGGGACCAAATTTCGCGCTATCGCCCGCTTTTTGGGGGCGGAATTGCCACTCTGCGGTATGAACCAGATCTGATCTACAGCCCGATCCGGTGTCACCATCGTGACAATGGCAAACTGGCGTAGTCGTCTACGAGTTCGCAGCGAAGAGTTG
>Ga0114931_10000303_pt1 | contig 57730 bp, 55 predicted proteins | sample 2SBtaG_FD_89579 | JGI IMG/M metagenome (GOLD analysis project Ga0114931, IMG submission 89579) | Deep subsurface microbial communities from Kolumbo volcano to uncover new lineages of life (NeLLi) - 2SBTROV14_V59a metaG | ecosystem: Environmental > Aquatic > Marine > Volcanic | place: Kolumbo... | reverse complement strand
GTCGTGTACTACTCGGGTGTTGGTTGGTGTGGGAACGGGTGTATCGGTTGCGGTGGCAGTCGGGGTGCGAGTGGGTGTGGGGGTGGGCGTACCGATGGCGCGGCGCGTTGCGGCGACATCCACTTCCACTTCTGCGTTTGTTTGCGCCTTTTCTGCAATGAGTTCCGGTGGTGGCGGCGTGAACAGCGAACGGCTGAAAATGGCTACCCCACAAAAAAGAAGTGCGGCTAACATCGCCATAACTATCAACATTAAAATTTGCCAGCGTTTCATAAAACGTATCCCGTGAAGTTTCAACAATTATGTCAATACTTCAATTATACCAGAGATTGCCAATTTGACAATTGGGGTAATAGTACCGTCGGCTCATACCCGACTAAAAACCTTTTCGCAAATTTCCGGAATGACAAAAATTCCGAACTGAAGTCAGTAACAAAACACCGTTTCTTTTTCTTTCGGTCATATTCAGTGTAAAATAACCACCGGAGATAGCCATATGGAAACCTTGCGCGGCACGGTGGAACGGATTGTGTTCACCAATGAAGAAAACGGATATACCATCGCTCGGCTTTCGGTGCGGGGGCGGTACGATTTGCTGACAATTGTTGGCAATATGGCGGGTGTGCAGCCCGGTGCAGTGCTGCGTGTTTCCGGCCGGTGGAAAAACCATCCAACCTACGGCGAGCAATTCGAGGTGGAAAAGTACGCCGAGGAACGTCCCGCCACAGTTGAAGGTATCCGCAAATATCTCGGTTCGGGGTTGATAAAGGGTATTGGGCCCCGAACCGCCGGGCGCATCGCCGAACATTTTGGCACATATACCCTCGATGTGATTGATGATGACATTCAACGGCTGGTTGAAGTGCCGGGGGTGGGTGCTCATCGGGTAAAACTTATTGCCGAAGCGTGGAAAACACAGAAAGCCATCAAAGATATTATGCTTTTTTTGCAGAGCCATAATGTTTCTACCCGGCTGGCGGTTAAAATTTACAAAACGTATGGCGACGAATCGATTGAAATTGTGCAAACCGACCCGTATCGGCTGGCGCGAGATGTGTACGGCATCGGTTTTATCACGGCAGATGGTATCGCCCGCAATTTGGGCGTGCCGGAGGATGCGCCGTCGCGGTTGCAGGCGGGGTTGATTTACACGCTCAACACGCTGGCAGATGCCGGGCACGTGTATGTTCCCCAACCGAAATTGATCGCCGAAGCGGCAAAAATCCTCAAACAACCCCCCGAAATTATCGAGCCGGAACTGGCATCGCTTGCCGCAGCAGAGCGAATTTTTATCGATGCCGAGATTGACCCCGCCGCACCTGCGGTGTATCTGATGCCATTTTACCGGGCGGAAGTAGCCGTGGCACAGCGATTGCATCACCTGCTGACCACCACTGCCCGCGACCCGCTGGCGGCTTTTGCCGAAACCGATTGGACGCAGGTAAATAATTTCATCCGCCAAAAAGACGGCTGGGCATTGGCAGAACGCCAACTCGATGCGCTAAAAACCGCGCTCACCGAGCGGGTGTGTTTGCTGACGGGCGGGCCCGGTACGGGCAAAACGACCACCATCCGCGCCATTTTGCGCGTGCTGGCGACAAACGGGCATCGCGTGCTGCTTGCTGCACCGACCGGACGTGCTGCCAAACGGATGACCGAAACGACCGGGCACGAAGCCAAAACCATCCACCGCCTGCTGGAAGTTGACCCCCGTGCAGGGTTCAAATTCAAACGGAATGCGGAAAATCCACTGTTGGCGGATATGCTGATTGTGGATGAAGTGAGTATGGTCGATTTGATTCTGATGAACAATCTGCTGAAAGCGGTCTCGCCGGGCACGCATTTGCTGCTGGTGGGCGATGCCGACCAGTTGCCATCGGTAGGGGCGGGGAATGTGTTGCGCGACATGCTCAACAGTGGCGAAATTCCCACGGTGCGGTTGGATGTTATCTTTCGGCAGGCACAAAACAGCACCATCATCACCAATGCCCATCGGGTGAACCACGGTGAGTTTCCGCAATTTCCCGCCGACAAGACCGATTTTTATTTTTTCGGCAAGCGTGATGCCGATGCGGTGGCGCCGCTGGTGGTGGATATTGTTGCCAATCGCGTGCCGCGCAAATTTGGCGCCGACCCCATCCGCGATATTCAGGTGCTCGCACCGATGCACCGCGGTTCGGCGGGGGTAGCCAAATTGAACGAACTGTTGCAAGCCACACTCAACCCGCCTCGACCCGAGCTGGCGGAATATCAATCGGGCAACCGATTGTTTCGCACGGGTGATAAAGTTTTGCAGCTGCGCAACAATTACGATAAAGATGTTTTCAATGGCGATATTGGGTTTATCCGGCACATCAATTTGGAAGATGGAGAGGTTTCCATTCTGTTTGAAGACCGTCCGGTGCTGTATGAGTTGAGTGAATTGGATGAAATCACGCCGGCGTATGCAATGTCGGTGCACAAAGCGCAGGGCAGCGAATATCCCATTGTGGTGCTGCCGATGCTGACCCAGCATTATATGATGCTGCAACGAAATTTGCTGTACACTGCCATTACCCGTGCCAAAGAGATGGTTATTTTGGTGGGCACGCGGCAAGCCATTGCCATGGCGGTGAGAAACAATCGGGTCAGCAAACGCTGGTCGGCGTTGGTGGCGCGGTTACAGGCAACGGGTTAATCGTCGTTTGTTTCTTGCGTGGGGGCATCCACTTTCACCACCTCGCCGTGAATATCCACGATAATTTTAAAGCCCATCATTCCCAGCCACATTCGGGCATCGTCGGGAATGCCCTGTTCCATCATCGCGTCTACGTTTTTTATGGAGGCGTCAATCATCGCTTTGGTGAATAAATCGTCTTTACCCAGCATAGACATCACCCCTTCGGTGACCATGTCTTTGTTGGATAAAATTTGCTGTTGCAGCCAATTCATCACCTGCCGGTCAATATTTTTCGCTTCCACGTGGCGTTTGAAATCGCCATCGGGGATGACGTAATGGGCTTCTCCGCCGAGATAGGTTACGGCGACCGGCTCGCCGTTTTCGCTGTAAACCAGCGATTCAAATAAAGCTTTGGGGTATGGTTTTTCGTTCATCAGGTCTCCACAACTTTTTCTTGCCGATAGTGTAGCATAAAATTGCCGGCAACCCAACCGAGGGCAAAAAATAACCCCACCGAAATCCGATGGGGTGTGAGCCACCCGTCGGATTCGAACCGACGACCTGCTCATTACGAGTGAGCTGCTCTGCCAGCTGAGCTAGGGTGGCAATTACGGCGTGCATTATACCCATTTTGTGTTTTTGGGCAAGTTGCGGGGGGTGGGCAAGGTCGCACCAACTGTCAATTTTCAAACCCTATGGTGTATTTAAGGGGTGAAATTGGCAAACGCCAACGGAATCTAATTTTCAGTTTGTGCCCGTGCTTTTACGGCGGCGATGAATCCGCTGAATAGCGGGTGCGGACGGTTGGGGCGGCTTTTAAATTCGGGGTGGAATTGACTGCCCACCATAAACGGGTGTTCCGCCAGCTCGACAATTTCCACCAATGTGCCATCGGGTGAAATGCCGCTGTATATCAGCCCGGCTTGCGCCAGTTCGGTGCGGTATTTGTTGTTAAATTCCCAGCGGTGGCGATGCCGTTCGTGAACGGTGTCGGTGGCGTACAGCGCTTGTGCTTTGCTGCCCGGCGCGAGTTTGCAGGGGTATGTGCCGAGTCGCATCGTGCCGCCCATATCTTCCAAATTACGCTGGTCGAGCATTAAATCGATGACGGGATATGGGGTTTTGGCATCAAATTCGGTGGAATTGGGCTCGTCACTGCCAAAATGATGGCGTGCCAGTTCGATGACCATCACCTGCATACCCAAACACAAACCCAGATACGGCACGTTATTTTCGCGGGCATATTTGGCGGCGATGATTTTCCCCTCGATGCCGCGGTAGCCGAAGCCACCCGGCACGACGATGCCGTCAACAGTTGCCAGTTTATCGGTGTTGCGCCCGTGTTCCAAATCTTCCGAGTTTATCCACGTGATGTGAACATCGCGGTTTTGGTGGATGGCGGCGTGGTGCAGAGCCTCGTACACGCTCATGTAGGCATCTTTCAGTTCCACATATTTACCGACGATTGCCACATTGACGGTTGGTTTTTCGCGCCGAATTTCGGCGACAAGTTTGCGCCACTCTTTCAAATCGGGTTTGCCGGGCGAAAGTTGCAGCGCGTTGATGAGATAATCGCCGAAACCGGCTTCTTCCAGCATCAGCGGCACTTCATAGATGGTGTCGGCGGTGGTTAGCGCCACAATGGCTTCTTTGTCCACATCGCCGAACAGGGCAATTTTGTCGCGAATTTCCTCGGAAATGGGGAAATCGGAGCGGCAGAAGATGGCATCGGGTTGAATGCCGATGCCGCGCAGTTCGCGCACGCTGTGCTGGGTAGGTTTGGTTTTCAACTCGCCGGTGGTGCCCAAATGGGGCAGCAGTGTGACGTGAATGTAAAAAGTGTTATCGCGCCCTTCTTCTTTTCGCATCTGACGGATGGCTTCCAGAAAAGGCAGGCTTTCGATATCGCCCACCGTGCCGCCAATTTCCACGATGACCACATCGGCGTTGCTTTCTTTTGCCACCCGGCGGATGCCCGCCTTTATCATATTGGTCACGTGGGGGATGACTTGGATGGTTTTGCCCAGATAATCGCCGCGCCGCTCGCGGGCAATCACTTCGGAATAAACTTGTCCGGTGGTGAGATTGCTGGAACGGTACAAATTCTCGTCGATGAACCGCTCGTATGCGCCCAAATCGAGGTCGGTCTCTGCGCCATCTTCCAGTACAAACACCTCGCCGTGCTCATACGGACTCATCGTGCCGGGGTCAACGTTGATATACGGGTCGAGTTTCTGTGCCATCACCGAAATACCACGGCTTTTCAATATCCGCCCGATGGATGCTGCCGCAACACCTTTTCCCAATGATGAAACCACACCGCCGGTGCAAAACACATATTTTGTCATCGTTCAATCCTTTTGTTGGCAATAAAACAACGCTGTTAAATACAACAGCGTTGAGAAAATCGACTGGAGAAGTTATACTGTCTGGTTTTCCGAGTCGGGGGGCGTGAGTGGAATTTCATCGGGGAAAGCCGCGTCCAACTCGGCGATAATTTGTGCCAGCACTTCTTCCGCCGAACCTTCGCGTTCCTGCGGCGGACTCCAGCGGAACATCACTGTGCCTTCAACGCCCTGTATTTTCGAGGCTTTGTCCATTGCCTCTAAAAATCGCGGCGAGAGTTCTGCGGATTTTTGCCCGTTGATATCGGTGGCGCGTACCCGCATCGGCAGATGATTCCAATACAAAATTTGATAGGTTGCCATAAAAAAGTCACCCAAAAACCATTGAGTCAGTCTATCACAATCATACCTGATTCAGCCCAAAGGTCAAATCAGACACAGGTTGGCGCGGGGTGGTTTCATATTTTGGGCGGGATTGAAGAAATATCCGGCAGCCTACCGGAATTCCGCCTCGAATTAAAATTCAAGGCTCAAAACTTAAGCCGACTTAAGTCGGCTTGGGCTTTTAGCCCGGAAATTCATTTCCGGGTTGAAATTTACCTGAAAACTGAAACGCACCCGGTTGGCGCGGCACAGTTGCCATTCTTGCTGAGAATGGTTATCATATTAATTGATGTGACGCAGTTGAGAATTTAAAACTGAATTACAAGTTAATTTTTGAAGCTAGCCACCTGACACTTTTAGAATATGACGTAGAATAGAACACGGATTGAACAGGTCAAACTGATTTTCACGGATTTATTTAGAATTTATCTGCGAAAATCTGCAAAATCTGTGTCATCTGTGTGCTATTTTTCAAAACTGTCCGGTAGCTAGTTTTTGAAGCGATTTTCAATAGCGCAAACGAAAAATGATGCGAAGGGTGGTTTATGAAACAGTGGCAACGAGTTGTCTCTCTGACTGACGGGGTGGCGATGGTGGTAACCGATTTGCACGGCGACTGGGATTTGTATCGCCGTTATCGGGATTGGTTCATCCGGCGGCATGAAGCGGGTGAGGTGCAATATCTCATCTTCACCGGTGATTTGATCCACCGGGTGGAAAAGGGTGCCCCCGATGGCTCGCTGCAAATTGTGCTGGATATTCTAACATTGCAGAAAACCTATCCCGGCGCGGTAATTTATCTGCTCGGCAACCACGAAATGGTGCATATTTACCATGTTCCGCTATCGAAAAATGATCACGTTTTTACCCCGTCATTCGAGGCGGTATTGGGCGACCACCGGCAAAAAGTGCTGTCGTTTTTTGCCGAATTGCCGTTTTTTGTGCGCACGCGGGCGGGCGTATCCATCACGCACGCCGGTGCAGCATCTGCACTCAGTGTGGATGAAAATGTTGCCCGTATATTTACTTTCGACCACAGCGCTGTTTTAAAGCGGGTAAATGCACTGCTCACCGAAAAGGATATTGCCAGCCTGCGGCAGGGGTATGCCAATTTTTCCGGTGTGCCATACGAGACGCAGGCAAAACACTATCTGGCGGTATCGGGGGCAGACGACCCGCGATATGACGATTTGTTACGCGGCGTGTATGCCACATCTGACCCCGATTTTGAGTTGCTGTGGGAAACGTTGTTCACCCGCTGCGAGAAAGAATATGGTAATGGCGATTATGGGATCTTTTTGAATGCGTTGCTGGTGAAACTATCGCACCAATTTGTGCCCCAACAATTTTTGGTCGCGGGGCACATCCCCGTGCGCAAAGGGGCGAAAGTTGTGGCGCGGCGACATTTGCGAATAGCCGGTGGAATCCACGCGGTGCCGCCCGCAAACGCACAATTTCTGCTGTTTGATACCGGACGCACCGTGCGCAATATGCAATCGTTGCGAAAAGGCTTGCGGGCTACTGTGGACGTGCGGTAACGGTTATCGCAAAATTGGCAATATTGCCGCCAGCAACCCCGCCACCCCAATACTCATTCCCATTTTTGAAAACAGCACATACCGCGCTGCCGATTTTCGGCGCAACCACAACCAACGCGGCACAAAAATCATCGGTGCGAGCAGCCACCAGCCGCCGGCGATTGCCGCCAGCGCCAACACCCGCTCTGCACCGCCCATCATCCGGTCAGAAAGTTCTATCGGTGCAATCCCTTTCCCCGTTGCCTTTTTCAGCGAGGCTATCGCCACCACCAGTTCTATTTCCAAAATAGGGGCTACCCAAAAGGCGATGATGATGCCTGCCACAATCAAAATGGTGCGGCCGGCGGCAGTCATCGGCGTGGCGAAAAGTGTTCCCAGTGCCGAAAGGGGTTCGCCTGTTGCCCAACCGGCGATGAGCGCCAGCGATAGCATGTGCACCAGTTGGTCGGCAATCAGCAGCAACAACCCCCGCCCGCAACAATTATTGGTGAACACGAATGTGCGAAATTGATCGATAAACAAGTGGATGGCAAACAGTGCGACCATCCACGCTGCCCACTGAGGCATTCGCCCGGCAACGATGATGGTTGTGCTGAGGGTGACCACGGCCACGTGGATGAGCAATCCGCGCCAGCCTTGCCGTTTGGCAATTGCCAGCCACAGCGGTTGCAGTACAAAATCGCCGACCAGATGTCCCAATACCAGCAGAAGAAAAATGTTGGCTATCATCGGATTCACTCGAATAATTTGGTGATTTCATCGCGGGAGAAAGTTGGCAACGGTTCGCGGCGGTCATCGTAATGGCGCAGCATGACCCCCGCCGAAACGGGTTGTACCGTGCCAATGGCGGCTGCCGGTATCGCGGCGGTATTCAATGCGGCGATAATTTCGGGCGCGCGGGTGGTATCGACTGCCAGCAGCAGCGAGCCGGAGGCAATCAGTCCCAGCGGGTGGAGATTCAGCGTGCTGCAAATTTTTTCGCAATGAGGATGAAATGGCAGACTATCGGCAAAAATTTCCAGACCCACACCGGCAGCGTGTGCCAATTCGTGCAGTCCGGTGGCGATACCCCCTTCGGTGGGGTCGTGCATAGCATGTACCCCACCGATAGCGGTGGCGGTCAGTGCGTCTTTCAACACGCTGATGCCGGGGGAGTGCAGCAAATTTGCCAGCGCGGTGATCGTTTCTGTGTGGAGAAAATTGCGCAGGACAGCCGGTTTTTCGCGGGCAATGATGGACAATCCTTCAATGGCGATATTTTTGGTCAGCACCAGCGTGTCGCCAATTTGTGCGCCGCCGGTGCGCACCAGCGCCGATTTTTCCACTTCGCCCAGCATCTGCCCGACGACAATCGGGCGGTCAAGTCCGAAGGTGATTTCGGTGTGGCCGCCCACCAGTGTGATGTTCATTTCGGCGCAAGCGGTGGTAATCTGCCGAAAAATATCATCCACCAGCGCGGGGGTGGTGGCTTTTTCGGGAAGAAGAACGGTTGCCAAAAACCATTTTGGCGTTGCGCCCGTGCAGGCGATGTCGTTGGCGTTGATATTGACTGCATACCAGCCGATTTCGTCGGTGGCAAAAGTGATGGGGTCGGTTTTGGCAACCAGATAGTGGTCACCCATATCAATGACGGCGGCATCCTCGCCCACACTGCCACCGAGCACCACACGGGTGTCGGCGGGATGGTAGCCGGTCAGTAGTTTTTCCAAATGGGATGCGGGGAGTTTTCCGGGCGGGTAAAATTTCATTGATAATCGGCTTTCGGTTGATAGATGGGTAAAGTGAAAAGGCCTTCCCTGTGGAAAGACCTTTTCGGGTGCACCGTAGCGTTTATCTGGAAACCAGAGGTGACGCTACGGTGCTGAGACTATGGTAACTGCATAAATCCATTAGCATCACCTCCTATTTTAGGATGGCACATTGGAGGTGTCGGAAAGAAATTCCGTTCACGCTGGTATTATCCCATAAACATCGTGCTGTGTCAAATGGGTTTTTTATGTCACCACAGCTGTCTGTCACGCCGAGAAAATATCGCGTGAGCGAAAGCGTGCCGTTAAAAACCGAAAGGCTATCTTTCCGGGCGAAAGCCAGTCAAAACGCGCGCCGTTTTTGGTATTTTGCAGCACTTTTTTGGCTAAAAACGGCGTGACAGTTTCCACCCGGTCTGCCAAAATGTTGAAAATGCGTTTCTGCTCTTCAAAAAGTTGTGGGTCGGTATCGCGGTTGACCAGCAGCAAATCGGTCAACACCATCCCCGGGCTTAACGCGCCCACGATGATTGGTGTGCCGTCGGTTTCTTTTTTCAGCGATTGGTTGATGTACCGCACCGCGGCTTTTGTGCCGCCGTAAATGGTAAATCCTGCCATTGTGCGTCCGTTGCTGCCATAGCCTTCCATATTGTACAGCGCGCCGAATCCCTGCGCCAGCATCCCGTTCAACGCCACGTGCGAACCGTTCAGCGCCCCGAGAACATTGGTGTTGACAATAGCCTTCATTCGCTGCGGCTCCTGTTTCCACAGCGGCAGTGTTGGTTGTCCCAACCCGGCGTTGTTTATCCAAATGTCAACCTGTCCAAAGGCCGCCACCGCCGCATCCCACAACGACTGCACTTGTGCAATCTCGGTCACGTCGCATGGGTGTCCTGCTGTGCGCTCGGCGGGGAAGTTGTGGCGCAACTCGGTGAGCGCACGCTCAACGCCGGTTGCGTTTCGCCCGCTGATAACCACATTGCACCCCAGTTTCAAAAATTCGGTTGCCAATCCCCGTCCGATGCCGCGAGTACTGCCGGTAATGACAATTGTTTTCATAGAGTTTCTCCCGGTTGTGCTTTGGTGCGATACTTGAATGTTGCGCGTATGGTGTTTTTATTGTAACCATCTCGGCTGCCGATGCCAAAAGCGGGTGGCGGGTTTGACGGAACTTTGCGGTTGTGTATAATCATTTCTTGCAACCGACCGGTTGGTCGGTAGAAAAGGAGAAACATTGTGTCAATTTTATTTCTATTACACTCAATTTGGCGCTGGGTAATCTTATTGGTGGCGATTGTCACTGTTGGTAAGGCGATTCTCGGCTGGGTAACAAATCAACGCTGGCAAAACACCGATAACCTGCTCGGCATGGCGTACACCACCGCATTCGACATTCAATTGCTGTTAGGGCTGATTGTGTATGGCGGAGCATTTGCCGGATTGCACTCCGTGCGCTGGTACAGTGGTTCGGTGATGCGCCTTTCGATGGAGCACGTGTTGGTGATGGTGGTGGCGTTGGTGGTGGCCCACGTCGGCAGCCGGGTTGTCAAAAAGCACACCGAAGACAGCCGGAAGTTTCGTGCGGCAACACTGTGGTTTGGCGTATCTTTGCTGCTGATATTAGCGGCAATTCCCACATGGTCAATGTCGGCAACGCTGTAATTGGGGGAGGGTATGGAACAAATAGATAGCCGGGAGCGTATTTTGCAGCATGCTACCCAACTGTTCATCGAGCAAGGGTACCATCGCCTTTCAATGCGCGAACTGGCAGAAGCGGCGAATATTTCAAAAGCGGGCATTTACCATCATTTTAAGGATAAAGAAAACCTGTTTTTGGCAGTGCTGATATTCCATTTGGATGCACTGGAACACGTGGTTGACCAAGCTGCTGCTGCCGATGGCTCGGTGCAGTTGCGGGTTGAGCAAATGGTGCGCGCATTTTTGGCACGTTCTGCCGAACAGCGTGCTATCATTCGTGTGGCGCGCCAAGAAATGGCGCAACTCAGCGAGCAGGGTCAACAGGCACTGCGACAGGCGTATCACCAAAAATTTATCGGCAAGATTGCCGCCTTGCTGGCAGCAGGTATCGAGCAGGGTGAATTTCGCGCAATGGACGCACAAGTGCTAACATGGGCGCTGCTGGGGTTGCTCAACCCGTATCTCTACCCGGCACACGGCAACCAGGATTCAATTGATGCAGAGACAATCTCACAGGTATTGCAGATTTTCTTTTTCGGCGTGGTGGCACGCTAATTTTTTCGTCGAGGATATGTAATGCAGCAAACGAACAAAAAAAACCTAATCATTCTTTTTGTCACTTTAGTGGTGATGATGCTGGGATTTGGCATCATCATCCCCATTTTACCATTTTATGTGGAATCAATGGGTGCCAGTGGGCGCGATTTGGGGTTGCTGATGGCGATTTTTGCGCTGATGCAACTGATTTTTGCACCCGTTTGGGGCAGCCTTTCCGATAAAATCGGGCGCAAGCCGGTATTGATAATCGGTATTTTTGGCAATGGGTTGGCACTGCTGTTTATGGGGCTGGCAACGCAATTGTGGATGCTGTTTGCCGCCCGCGCGCTGGCAGGAATTTTGTCATCCGCAACCCTGCCGACGGCAATGGCATACATCGGCGACAGCACCAGCGACAAGCACCGCAGCGGCGCAATGGGCACCATCGGCGCGGCAATGGGTGTGGGAATGGTACTCGGGCCGGGTATCGGCGGTTGGCTGGCAGAAATGGCGCTATCGTACCCATTTTATCTGGCGGCGGGACTGTCGGGTATTGTACTCTTTTTCGTGTGGCTGATGCTCCCCGAATCGCTGGCGGTGGAACACCGCACGGCGGCGGATGGTAAATTGAAAGGGGTTGATTTCGGCGCGATGTGGCGGGCGCTGTTCGGGCCGCTCGGTTTTCTGATGTTTATGTCATTTTTGGTCAGTTTTGGGATGACCAGTTTTGAAGGCATCTTTGGGCTATATGCGCTGGAACGCTATGGTTACGGTCCCAGTCAGGTGGGAATGATTTTGATGGTGGTCGGTATCACTTCGGCGATTATGCAGGGCGGGTTTACCGGCCGGTTGACCAAACGCTGGGGCGAAACGCGGGTGATGCAGGGTTCGCTGGTGGTCAGCGCCGTGGGTTTTGCGGCGATGCTGCTGGCACAAACGCTGCCAATGGTGATGCTCACGACCTCATTTTTTGTGTTGGGGAATGCGTTACTGCGTCCGGTACTGGCTTCGATGATTTCACAGCGCAGCGACCGCCGCGAGCAGGGAATCGCCCTGGGGCTGCACAACTCGTTTATGAGTTTGGGGCGAATTGTGGGACCCACTTGGGCAGGTTTTGTGTTTGATGTGAACCTTATGTTCCCATATATGAGCGGGGCAGTGGTGATGGCGATCGGCGCAGTGTTGACGATGGCGTGGGCAGCACGGAGCAGAAAGAATGCCACCCCGGAAAAAGATGCCACGACAGTTGTTGCAGCAGAATGATGTCGGTTACAATAATTTTTCTACCTCTGTGAGCACATTTGCCAGCACAGATTCTATCGTACCGTCGGCGGTTGCCCCTGCTGCCGGTACGTGTCCCCCGCCGCCAAATTTGGCGGCAACTTGATTCACCGGTACAGAACCATTGCTCCGCAGGCTGATTTTCACCCGCCGGCGGGGCAATTCCACCAAAAATACCGACACATCTACCCCTTTGATTTTCTGTGATAACCCACTGAAACTATCTAAATCTGATGAGGCAACGCCGAAGCGTTCCAACACTTCCAGCGTCAAAATGCTGTATGCCGTGCGCCCACCGTGGGTCAGCTCGATATTTTGCAGGGTGTATCCTTCTAGCTTTACCCGCCCCGGCGAGTTTTGCTCATACAATAGATTGTAAATTTCTGCCGGTTTTGCGCCGGCTTCCAGCAATTTGGCAGTGATACGGTGGGTGCGGGCATCGGTACTGGAGAATCGGAAGTTGCCCGTATCGGTGACAATGGCGGTATACAGCGCCACTGCCATTTTCGGCGAAATTTTGCCGCCCATCGCTTCCACCAATTCCACAATCAGCTCGCCGGTCGCTGCGGCGGTCGGGTCAACAACGGCGACATCGGTATATTTTACGCTGTTGGGATGATGGTCAATACATAACGACGGTTTGTGCGCCGCGGCGAGGGCATCGCCTACCCTGCCCAACCGTGTCCACCCGCCGGAAGCGTCCACCACGATGATGGCATCTGCTTGCCGGATGATGTTTTGGTGGGTATTGGACGAAAAAGTTTGCACCAACCCGTCCGGGTCAATAAAAGCATAGGTGGGCGGCATGGGGTCGCTATTCAGTATTGTGACGGTTTTTCCCATTTGCAGCAGATGGTGTGCCAACCCCAGTTCTGAACCCAATGCATCGCAGTCGGGGTTGGTGTGTGCGCTGATGATAAAATGTTGGTGCGCGCTTATGGCGTCAATAATTTCAGTCCACATTGTTGAAGTGCCTCGATTCTATTTGAATGGAAGATGTTTTTGTAACCCGGCACGGGTCAATCCGGCAATGGTTTTTGCGTCTTCAATTTCACCGCGGCGAATCATTGCCATTGCTTTTGACCATGGCACGGTTAAATTTTCAATATGTTCATCAAAATCGAAATTGGTTGCGCCGGGGGTCAGGTCGGTGGCAAGATAGAGGTGCAAAAACTCGGTGAGGATGCCCGGTGCGGTATAAAAGCCGCCAAGATATTCCCAGTGGGCGGCTGTATCGCCGGTTTCTTCTGCCAGCTCACGCGGCGCTGCCACGTTGGGGTCTTCGCCGGGGTTCAGCGTTCCGGCGGGCAGTTCGATAATCCACTTTTGGGCGGCGGCTCTAAATTGTTTAACCAACCGTACCTCGTTTTGTTCGGTCAGTGCCACAATGACCACCGCGCCTTTGGTGCTCACAATTTCGCGGTGGACGCGGGTTCCGTCGGCAAGCGTGGCTTCGCGCAGGCTGAACGACAGCATCTTGCCATTGTAAATTGTTTTCTCGCTGAGGGTGTTTTCCGGGTTCATACCGCATCCTTTTCACAAAATGAAAACGCTATCAGCCGTAGAATACTGATAGCGTTTGGTTTGTCAATTTGTCAGGTCGTTTACGGCACGGTTAACTGCTGCCCGATATAAATCATATCAGGGTTGGTGATGCCGTTGGCGTTCATCAATGCCTGCACGGTTATATTGAAGGATGTGGCAATGGTGTACAGGGTATCGCCGGGTTGAACGACGTAAATTTGCCCGCTACTGCCGGTGTATCCGCTGCCGGAAACGGGGATGCGTATTTTCTGCCCGACATAAATCAGTGTGGGGTCGGAAATGCCGTTATATGCGGCCAATGTTGCCGCATCCACGCCATATTGAATCCCGATGCGAAATAGGTTTTCGCCGGGTTGGACAATGTGCACAATTTCGGACCCGCTGCCGGTTGTGGTAGTTGGGTTGGGAGAAATGGGTGTGGGCGGAGGCGGCGAGGCTGAAGTTTCGGCATTGCTGCCTGAACCGATGCCGGTTTGCGATGTTGCTGCGGTAGATGGTGTGGGGGTGTTCAGTATCAATGGTGTCGGCGTGCCGATGATGGGCGGCTGGGTGGCGGTAGCCACAACTGTCAGTACGGTCGGTGTTCCGTCCACCGAGGCAGGAACCGGTGTATCAACCTGCTGTGTGTTGCGGGTTGGGGTAGGCGTTTCGGAACGGGCGCGGGCACAACCGCTGGCAATCAGTGTCAGTAATACTAGCCCGGCCAAAATGCTGCTTTTCAATAAATTTTTCATTTTGCTTCCTCCGCAGCAAATCTTTAAGATGACATAACTATCATAACACAGACCCATTGTTACGTCAAGTTGAAACCGCTCGCTCATTTCTGTTTTTTGCAATCGTTCCGTTGCCGATTACAATAAAAGTAGACCGCTTGCATAAGTCTGTCATTCTGAAATTTCCTGTTATGCCAAACAATTTTTTTTGAAAGGTGGTTGATGATGCGGCAAATTGTACCGAATGTGTTTGATTTTTCCGGCTTGCTGGCAGGGCGTGTGTATGCCGTGATAGATGCAGACGGCATCACGCTGGTAGATGCGGGCTTGTCGCTGGCTCCCGCGAAAATACTGCGGCAGTTGGCGACCCACGGTTACCGCCCCGAAGATGTGAAACGGATTATAATTACCCACGCCCATACCGACCATATCGGCGGTTTGCCCGCACTGAAACGGCTTACCGGGGCAACTGTGGCGGCCTCTGCGCGAGAAAAGCCGATTATCGAGGGGCGCGAAAAACCACTTTACCCCCGCCGCGATTCGCTTTCGGGTGTGGCACGGTTGATGGCACGCGATGCGGAATTATTCCCGCCTACCTCGGTGGATGTGGTCATCGGCGAAGGTGATTTGGTTCCCGCGTTGGGCGGGTTGGAAGTGCTGGCGGTGCCGGGACACACGCCGGGTCATTTGGCGTTTTGGCAGCCGCAGCGACGCATTCTCTTTTGTGGGGATGTGGTGTTGAACCTGTTTGGTTTGCGCCTGCCATTCGCCGCATTCACCCCCGATATGGCAGCCGACATTGCTTCGGCAGCAAAACTGGCGGCATTAGAGCCGGAAACCATCTGTTTTGGACACGGCAATCCGCTGAAGAAAAATGCAGCCACCGCTTTGCGGGCATTCGCTCGGAAAGTGGCAAATTCAACTGAATAGGAGGCCTGATATGCGCGAAATGCTATCGGAAATTGAACAATGGTTGGCGGACGGTAAACAAGTGGCACTGGCAACAGTGGTAAAAGTGTATGGCTCTGCCCCCCGACCGTTGGGTTCAAAAATGGCAGTTTCTTCGGCGGGCGATATGGTTGGCTCGGTGAGTGCGGGCTGTGTGGAGGGCAATGTTTTTCAACACGCGCAAGAAGTGCTGAAAACGGGTGTCCCAAAGTTGATGGAATACGGCATCACCGATGAAATGGCATTTGAAGCGGTGGGCTTGTTGTGCGGCGGAAATATCGATGTGTATATCGAGCCGCTGGAGATGACAATTTTTTCGGCATTGAAAGAGGCGCTGACCGAACAAAAATTGGTGGCGCTGGCAACTGTTTTGACCGGCGAAACAGCGGGGCAAAAGATGCTGTTGTTTCCCGACGGGCGCGCTGAAGGCAATTTGGGAGCGTGGACGCACGTGGTGCAGGCTGCCGCTATGGAGCGAATGAAAACCCAGCACACCGAACGCCGCACATTTGAAACCGAAACCGGTGCGGCAGATATTTTCATCGAGATTTTCCCGCCGCCGCAGCGGTTGATAATTATCGGTGCGGTACACATTGCGATGGTGCTGGCAACTATCGCCAAAACACTGGGTTTTCGCACCATCGTCATCGACCCGCGGGATGTGTTCGCGTCGCGCGACCGGTTTCCTCAGGTGGACGAACTGGTGACGCAATTTCCGGCGGATGCGTTGGCGGAAATGTCGCTGGATGAAGGATGCTATGTGGTATTTGTCAGCCACAATGCCGAATTTGACAATCCGGCATTGAAAATCGTACTGAATGCGCCGGTGCGATATGTTGGCGCGTTGGGTTCGCGGCGAACCCACGCCAAACGGGTTGAAGCGCTCACCGAAATGGGCGTTTCCGCAGCGCAGATTGAACGCATTCACGCGCCGATTGGGCTTGATTTGGGCGCAAAAACCCCCGAAGAGATTGCGCTGTCAATCATATCCGAAATTATTGCTGTCAAACGCGGAAAAGTCCGCTAGCGGTTCCCGTTCAAATGAAAACGGGCGGTCATCGCTCGCATCGTTTCTGCCATTGCGGCAAGCGAGAGCGCGGCATCGTTGCCCGATGACACCCGTTGGCGCATGTCTCGGGTGATGGTGTGGACATCGGCAATCATCGTGCTGCTTTCGGCGCTGATGTCGGTGACGTGTGCCAATGTCTCTTTCACTTCGTGAGATTTACTCGCCATCTCTTCGGTGGTGGCAGTGTTATTTTCAATGACATCGCGCATCACGGTAATGGCTTCGGTGAGGGTGTTGGATGACGCCCCGATGTGCTGTGCTGCGGCGGCAATTTCTTCCACCTGCTGGCTGACACTTTCTGCGGCAGAGATGATGTTCGATAAAGCTGTTTGCGATTCTCCGGCGTGTTTCATTCCCGTGTCAATCTCGGCAGTCCCCTCATCCATCGCAGCCACTGCCTCCGCCACAACTTCTTGAATGCCAGACACCAATTCGGCGATTTCTTGCGTTGCCGCCGATGATTTTTCAGCCAATTTCCGCACCTCATCCGCAACAACGGCAAACCCCTTGCCGTGTTCGCCGGCGCGTGCTGCCTCGATGGCGGCATTCAGCGCCAAAAGATTTGTCTGCGCGGCGATATTTTCGATGGTTTCCACAATATCGCCAATTTTTGCGGATTGTTTGCCCATTTCTTGCACTTTTTGCGCCGAGACGCCCACTGTTTCTTTGATGCGCGCCATTTCTGACACGGTTTTTCCAACAGTCAGTGCACCATTGTGTGCCGTTTTTGCTGCTTGTGCCGCTCCCTGCGCGCCCGTCTGCGTGTTTTCTGCCACTTGCAAAATGGCAATATTGATTTCCTCGGCGATGGCGGCCGCCTGATTGACCGCTTCTACCTGAGTTTGTGCCCCCTGCGCAATATCTTGAATGCCGCCCAACATTTGCTCGACGGCATCGGCAACCGTGTTGAGTGCCTGCGATTGGGTGGAAATTTGATGAGAGAGCTTCGCCATCCGCTCGGAAACATCTGCTGTGGCGATATTCGTGCTTTCGGAAATGGTGGTGAGGCTGGCGCTGGCGCGCGCAACCTCGGTAGATTCCGTTTGCAAATTGCCGATGATGTTCTGCAGGCTTTCCATCATTTTCAGCAAGCTTTGTCCCAACTTGTCATATTCAGAAGAAGGCGTGATGGTCGTGCTCAAATCGCCATCGGCAATTTTGGCAGCCACCGCTTCGATTTTTTGCAGATATTGCACCATTTTCCCCACTGCAATGACCATCGCCGCAATTTCATCATTGCCTTTGGCGGCAAGTTGTTCGCTGTGTGCCAAATTGCCATTTGAAATTTCTTCGCCGATGCGGGCAATAGTATTGATGGGGTGCACCAACCATTTAAAGACTGCCCAAATAAACATTGTGCTGACGACCAAACTTGCCACAAAGAAAATCACGGCGGTGACCGGGGTGTACCCGTAGGTGCTGAACATCATCCCCAGCAGAAAAGACACGGCAATTGTTGGCGAGGTGATGAGTAGTATTTTGGTGGCCAGCCCTTTCCGCGAGAGATAGTATGCCAGCGCATTGACGATGGCCATTGTGATAGCGGCTTCGATGCCGATTTTTGCGATATCGGAGAATTGCATTTTGCCTCCTCTGGAAATTGAATGTGCCTGTTTTCACAGAATGATTATCGGCACGAAGGCAATTTTCTCCATAAAATTTGCGTAAATGTTTTGTGGACTGTCGGAATGCCAGACTGATGCAAGAGTTTGGGGAATTGGGTGCGAAACCGAAATGTCATTCCTGCGAAATTGGCAGCGTGAAATAGAATGCTGCGCCGAAACCCTCTCGGTCGTCCACCCAGATTTTGCCGCCCATTGTTTCAACCGCCAATTTGCAGAACGTCAAGCCCAAGCCCACGCCGTTGCGGACTTTGCCCAGGTCTGCGGTGGTATCAAGTTGTGCAAACCGCTCGAAGATAATTTTTCGGTGTTGGGGCGGTATGCCTTCGCCACGGTCGGCGATGCAAAATTCCACCATGCCATCCAGTACGCGGGCAAAAACAGAGACGTTCTCGTTTTCGGGGGAATATTTTACGGCATTATCCAATAAATTTTCGATGACGCGCTGGAACATTATGGGGTCTGCCAATATCGAGGGCAGGTCATCGGGAAAATGAATTTCGGTATTGACGTGGTGCATTTTGAAAAGCGGGCGCAGGCTTTCCAAACTATCTTCCAGCAATCCTGCCGCGTCGACCGGTTCGGGTTCCAGCACCAGTTGGTTGTTTTCCAGTTTGTGCTCATCCAGCAGGGTGAGTGTCAACCGTTCCATTTGTCCGGCGGCTGCCATTCCGCCTTCGATGATTTTGTGGCTCATTTCGGTGATGGTGTTGCCCGGGTCCATCGTCAAAAATTGCAGTGCGCCAATCATCGCGCTGAGCGGTGCTTTTAAATCGTGCACCACCATGCCGGTTAGGGTTTCTTTTAAATCGCTCAGTTCGTGCAAACGCTGGTTCACAAATTCCAATTCTTCTTTTTGTGCCAAATATGCGTGCCGGGCATCGATCAATTCGTTGTTGAGTGCCAAAATCTGTTCGGATAGAAATTCGGCGCGTTCTTTTGATTGGCGGTAGTCAATCAAATTTTCGATGAGCCGCAATATCTGCCAGCTTGAAATAGGGGGGACCAGCACAAAATCGACATCGTTGGCATATGCCGGTTCGCTGTCTGCCGGGTGAGCGATAACCACCAGGTTGAAGATTGGATTTTGGCGGCGCAGGGTGGTGAGTGCCTCCCAAGCCTTTGGGGTGAGCAGGTCTTCATCAATGATGAGGACGGCGGGGGGGTAGTTGCGAATTTTCTCTACCGGCTTGATGAATTGCGCGTAGCCATAGGCGTTGTACTTTCGCGCTTTCAGCAGCGCGACAATCGCATCACGAGTGGGGTCGTTGGAGATAACGAGCACGCTTGGCCCTACGGGAGAATTTATTTTTGTTGGGCTGTCATCGGCTTCGAGATACTGTAAAAATTGGCGAACATCGAGCGGTTTTGGAAAATAAGCATGGTAATTGAAGTGGTGTTGCTCGGCGTGACTGTGCCAATGCGGGGCGGCTTCCGGCAGCGAAAGCGCGGTCATCACCACGCGCGGGATAGCGCGGGTGGCGGGGTTGTTTTGCAGCCGAGCGCAAACTTCAAATCCACTGATGCCGGGCAGCAGAATATCGAGCGCAATCAAATCGGGGTGTTCTTTTTCTGCCAAACGGATGCCTGCTGTGCCATCAGCGGCGATGAGCACGGTGTGCCCGGCGCGGGTCAAACTGATTTGCAGCATTTCCAGTGTGTTGGTGTCTTGGTCAATCAGCAGTATTTTCACGCACTGCTCCTTTGCTCGTGGTGACTGTCGGGGTGATAGATTGGGTGGTGGTCGGCGTGCTTGTGGGCTTGATGTTCGGCCGGCGCGGAATAACCCACTGCGGCGAACCACTTTCGTGGTTGGCAGTGAGCGCCTGCGCCGGAGAGCCGTTGTCAGGCAACAGGTAAAGGTCGTTTTGATAAACGATGACGGTTGCGTTGCTGCCTTCGGGGTGTGCCATCACCGGAAATTCCACGCCCGGTTGTTCTCCTTGCGGAAAGATGATGGTTGGGTTGCTGCCATCCCAGTCTACATGTATAAGTTTATACCGACTGGTGACAGAATGCAAAGGGGTGATGGCGTTTCCATAGATGATACCGTTGGTTGTCCACAGCGGATTTGCCCACATACCCGCTTTGGGGGCGATTTTCGCGCTGATGCTGCCATCGGCGGCAAAAAGCCACACATCAAACACCTGACTCTCTTCCGGGGGCACATCCGCTTCCGGTTCGCCGTGTACCACCGTGGCGATGAAGGCACTGTTGGGCGCCCACGAAATGCCGGTAACCCACGCCCACTCGCTGTGGGTTTGGTACGGCGCAAATTCTTTCAAAATGGTGACCGTGCCCTTGCCGGCATCAATCACACCAATTTGCGATGCTGTGGCAAAAGCGAATTTTGTGCCATCCGGCGACCATTTGAAATTTGACCCCCACCACGAATAAAGCCCGCGCGTGTTGGGCGGCAAAATGCGCCGAGCGGTTTTGATGGACTTTTCGGTATCCCATAGCCAAAGATCATTTTTGGCACGCCAGCCCGGTTGACCCGGTGCGCGCTCGGCGGTACTGTATGCGATGCGGGTATCGGTGACCAGTGGCGACCATTCGGCATATAACACGCCTGTGACCGGCAGCGAAACGGGTTTTTCGCCAACGATGCGGGTATCCACTGCCCAAAGTTCGTTCAGCGGGGCATCGGCGGTGTCGGACACGGTACGGGTGAACAGCAGACGGTTGCCGGCGGGCGATACCGAAAAGACGTGCCCATCCAAATCGCCATTGGTGGTCAGCAAGCGGCGGGCGACGGTGCTTTCTTTCATCAGCCAGGCATTGCCGCCGGAAAGATAAATGATGCTGCCGGGAAATGAGACCTTCGGCAGAGACCCTTTGCCGCCGACGATGAGAATTTCGTCCACCGGCGCTTTGGTCATCACCCGTTTCACTTCGGTGCGCGACACTTCCACACCGTTTTCCAGTGTGATGCGGGTGGTGATTTCCTCTTCGCCGTTCACGCCCAGTTGCTGGATGCGCTGTTCGCCGGCGGGCAGAACCTCGTTCACCACAATTTTTTGCTCGAATGGGACGGGACGGGTTGTGACTTCTGTTTTTTCGGTGACGCGGGTGACGGTGATGTGCATACCCGGTTTCAATTGCACATACAGGTCGGGGTCAACGCGGTCAAGGTCGCCCAGTTGGATGCCGATTTGCCGAAAAAGCTGCCCGACGGTGTTGGCATCGGTGGTTTGGGTGATGGTTTCGCCGTCCATAGCGATGGTGACGGTCTTTTCGGTGGGCCGGCAGGCGGCAAGCAGAAGTACGATGAACAGTGAAAAATGGACGATGAACAACGAACGGCTGACACGTGAGCCATGAGCCGTGAGCCGTGATGGGTATGGTGTGCGGTGCGTTTTGCTATTCATCATTTGTGTCTGTCATTTGCTGCAATTCATATAATTTATTCAGCGCTTCCAACGGCGACATTTCTTCGATTTTCAGCGATTGCAGTGTTTCTACCACCGGGTGGGTTTCCGGGGCGAGGAACGAGAGTTGCACGCCGCTAAACGTGTTGCGGATGTGCGCTTGCGCTGCCACCCGCGATGAATCGCGCTCCAATTCTGCCAAAATTTCGTTGGCGCGGTCAATCACCGGTTTGGGAATGCCCGCCAATTGCGCCACGTGCACCCCGTAACTTTTATCGGCGCCGCCGGGCACAATTTTGTGCAGAAAAACCACTTGCCCGCCGGTATCGGTCACGGCAACATTGTAATTTCGCACGCGGGGCAGATAGTTTTCCAATTCGACCAGTTCGTGATAATGGGTGGCAAACAGTGTTTTGGCGTGCAATTTGGGATTGTTGTGAATATATTCCACGATGGCGCGGGCAATTGCCAGCCCGTCATAGGTGCTGGTGCCGCGTCCGATTTCATCCAGAATGAGCAAACTGCGCGGGGTGCTCTGTGCCAGCAGTGCCGCCGTTTCGACCATTTCTACCATAAAAGTACTTTGCCCGGCGTGAATTTCATCCTGTGCGCCGATGCGGGTGAAAATGCGGTCAACCACCCCGATGTGAGCGCGCTCAGCGGGCACAAACGAGCCGATTTGCGCCATCAGCACAATCAGCGCCACCTGCCGCAACAGCGTCGATTTCCCGCTCATATTCGGGCCGGTGATAATCCAGATTTGCTCATCGGCGGAAAGCCGGGTGTCATTCGGCACAAAACCCGCGCCCGAATCTCGGACGGCTTTTTCCACCACCGGATGCCGCCCGTTGATGATTTCCAGCCGGTCATCATCGCTCAATTCCGGGCGAACATAATTGTTTTGCGCCGCCACCTGCCCCAATGCCGCAAAAACATCGAGTTGCGCCAGTGTGTCTGCGGTTTGATACAGTGCCCGATGGTGTGCCGCCACCTGCCGGACAACATCCTGAAAGATGCGCGTTTCAATTTCTATCTGCTGTTCTTCGGCGTTCAGCACGATACTTTCGTATTCTTTCAGTTCGGGGGTGATGAACCGCTCGGCGTTGACCAGCGTTTGTTTGCGGATATATTCCGGCGGAACCATATCCAAATTCGATTTGGTGATTTCAATATAGTAGCCGAAAACTTTGTTGAAGCCGACTTTTAATTTGGGGATGCCGGTGCGTTCCCGCTCGCGAGTTTCCAGTTCGGTGATCCAGCGGCGGGCATCGCGCGAACCGTTGAGCAGTGCCGACAGTTCTTCTGAAAAACTCGGTTTGATGATACCCCCTTTTGAAAGTTGCGCGGGCGGGTCGTCCACAATTGCCTGCGACAACAGTTCCACCACCGCCGGGCACGGGTCCAGCGCATCTGCCAGTGCGGCAAATTGTGGGTTGCCGTCGCGGCGCAAAGCGTCAATCACGGCGGGGACGATTTCCAGACTGCTGCGCAAATCTGCCAAATTGCGGGGATGGGCGATGCCCTGCAAAAGGCGGCTGGTCAGCCGTTCCACATCGGCGATGCCTTTCAGCAGGTCGCGGATTTCGGCGCGCATAGCGATGCTGTTAAAAAACGCATCTACCGCATCGAGCCGCCGGTTGAGCGCATTCACATCCAGCAGGGGTTGGCGCAGCCACGCCCGCAGCAACCGCCCGCCCATCGGGGTGATGGTGGCATCCAGCACATCTACCAGCGAGCCTTTGCCCGTTTCGCCGCGCAGGGTGCGGGTCAGTTCCAAATTACGGCGGGTGTGGCTATCCAGCACCATAAACTGGCTGAGGCTGTAATAGCGAATGCCGGTAATTTGTGCGACTGCGCCTTTTTGGGTTTGGATGAGATACTGCAAAATGGCACCGGCGGCTTGAATGGCGGGGGTTTTTCCGCCCAGTCCGAAGCCGTCCAGCGTTTGCACACCGAAATGGTGCTGCAAGGTTTGCGCCGCTTTTTCCGGCTCGAAACGCCAATCTTCCAGCCGGGTCAGGGGGATGTGATTGTATGCTGGTTCGGGGCGGCTGTCGGCAATGATGAGTTCGGCGGGGTTGAGGCGAGCCAGTTCGTCAACTGCCAACCGCGCGATATTGTCGCCTTCCAGCAGGGTGGCGGCAAACTCGCCGGTGGTGATATCAACATACGCCAACCCGGCGCGGTTTTCTTGCGGATGATGCAGGCACGCCAGATAGTTGTGTTCTTTGGCTGCCAGTAGCGCGGGTTCTACCACCGTGCCGGGGGTAACGATGCGCACCACCTCACGGGGCATTAGCCCGTTGACGGGTGTTTTGCTCACCTGCTCGCAGATGGCAACTTTGTATCCTGCCTGCACCAGCCGCGCGATATAACTTTCGGCGGCGTGATGGGGAACGCCTGCCATCGGTGTTTTGCTGGTTTTATCGCGGGTGGTCAGCACCAAATTCAGCTCGCGGGCGATGGTGTGCGCATCCTCATCGAAGGCTTCGTAAAAATCGCCCATACGAAAGAAGAGGATGGCGTCGGGGTGTTCGTGTTTCAGTTGCAGGTATTGTCGGCGAACCGGTGTGCTCAATGTGATTTCCCTTTCAAAAAAGTACCAAATTCTAGTATAAAGCATTGTGGGCGAATGTCAAAGCGAAAAACATCAAAAACCCAATTAAATTTACGTAAAATTTGCCGTGAAGACACGGTTTGTTTACCCAAAAATGATTAAAAGTGTTATAAAATAGAATTAAAGTAATGCCAGAGGAGCCACAGATGAGTTTAATTGCATTACAAGCAGAAATTTTAACGAAAGGCAATAAAAACGTGTACGATCTTGCAGCCACAAAACAAACTATTCTGCTCGTTGATGACGAGGAATCGGTGCGCGATTTTGTTCAAATGCTGCTTGAAGGGGAAGGTTATCAGGTGTTGATTGCCGCAAACGGCGTAGAAGCACTTGAAATATACGACCGGTTTTCTTCAGAAATCGGACTGGTTGTTTCGGATATAAAAATGCCGAAAATGGACGGGGTAGCGTTATATAAAGCTTTGTCGGCGCGCAATCCCGAAGTGAAATTTCTGGCAATATCCGGATTTATGATACCCGAGGCGTTCAATCAACTGACCAAATGGGGATTACTCGACGTTATCCGCAAACCGTTCTCAATTGAGGTGCTGATTCAAAAAGTGGAAGCAATCTTGGCGTAAACACTCTCCTCTCGTCTGGCAGTGGTAGCGTGCAAACGTTGCCACTGCTTTTTTTGCGTCTTGACCGGCAAGATTTTCGCCGGAAAAATAAGCGGTATTTGCTCGTGTCTTGTTGGGAAAACTATCCAAATGTGCTATACTGTGCAGCCTAAACCTGCGCACAACTTGAATCAAAGGCAGCAAAATGAAAATCATTCGAAATCGTTTGTTTCTGGCAGTAGCGCTGGGACACACCACCGTTGACACATTCAACAATTCCGGCCCGGTCATCATCGCCTTTTTGAGCGTGCCACTGGGGTTGAGCAACGCCCAAATTGGTTTGGCGGCGAGTTTATACACGCTTGGCGGTTCGGTATTGCAACCGGTGTTCGGCTGGCTTGCCGACCGATACGGCAGTCGTTGGCTAGCGGGCTTGGGTGTGTTTTGGCTATTGTCGTTTATGGCGTTGGCAACCTTTGCCGCCGGTTTGGGACAATTTGTATGGTTGTTGATACCCTATTCGCTGGCATCGCTCGGTTCGGCGGTGTACCACCCCGTGGCAGTTGCCACCGCCTCCGATACCGAAAAAGATAACCCTGCCACCGCCACGGCAGTTTTCTTTCTGTTTGGGCAGATGGGCTTGGCGGGCGGTCCTGTGCTGGCAGGATATTTATTGCAGCAAATCGGGCTGACCGGTATTCAACTGATGGTTCTGTTTTTTGCGCCGGTGGTGGTGTTTATTTTAACGGCGCCGTTTCCCCAATCTCGGCACGCGCTGGCGGCAGAGCATGATACGCCAACCGATGTTGCCCCGCCGCAAGCCGTTCGTTGGGGAGCGTTAATCCTGTTGGCACTGTTGATTGCCGCTCGCAGTTGGGCGCAGTTGGGAACCATCACTTTCCTGCCGAAACTTTTTCAGGATAAAGGCTGGGAACCGGCGGCATATGGCGCTATTACCGGCGCAATGTGGCTGGCTTCGGCGATAATGGGCGTGATGGCGGGTACTGCCGCCGACCGCTGGGGACGCAAACAGGTTGTTTTTTGGATGATGGCGGGTGCAGTGGTGCCGCTTTATTTTCTGCCGGTGGTCAACGGCTGGGTTGCATTTGCGATGGCATTTTTGGCGGGCGGGATGCTCGGCGCACCGCACAGTATTTTGGTGGTGATAGCCCAAGCGCTGCTGCCGGGCAAAAAAGCAATGGCAAGCGGACTGACGCTGGGCTATATGTTCGCGATGGGTGCAGTGGCAAATTTTGGCATCGGCTGGCTGGCAGACCGCTCGACACTGGCGGTGGCGTTGCAACTCGGCGCGGGGGTGTCGCTGGCGGCGGCACTGCTGGCATTGGTGTTGCCGCACACCCGCACCACAGAAGTTACCGAAACAGCGTAAAACTTCATAAAAAACCTGAATGCGGAGTTGTTTTTCTCGACCTACCCGATAGTTTGGCAAAGAAGGAAAAAATAGAACGCAGATAGCACGGATTACACTGATTTTCAGATGGAAAATTCGGAATGACAAAAACTCCGTGCTGAGGTTAAAAAGGATAATTTTATGGGCGAAGAATTTTCTTTCGTCTCGTTATTGCTAATAACGGGCTTGGCGGTTACCGTGCCGCTGTTGGTGTCTCGATTGAAATGGCTGCATTTGCCGACCATCGTCGGCGAAATTATTGCCGGGATAATCGTGGGCAAAAGCGGATTCAATCTCATCGAGGCAAGTATCCCGCTGGAATTTCTGACCCTGTTCGGATTTACATATTTGATGTTTCTTTCCGGGTTGGAAGTTGATTTCAGCATCATTGCCGTAGCCGGTAACTCTGACAAAAAAGAACATTTTCTGAAAAACCCGATAATTTTGGCTATCCTGGTTTTTTCTTTGACGCTGACCATCTCGCTGGTTATCTCTTTTGGGTTGATGCGATGGGGGTTGGTGCAAGAGCCGTTTATCATCGCCTTAATTTTAAGTACAACATCGCTGGGCGTTGTGGTCCCCGTGCTGAAAGAACGCGGGCTGATGGCGACCAAATTTGGGCAGGCGTTGCTGCTGTCTGCGCTGGTGGCCGATTTTGGCACATTGGTTTTAATTACGGTGGATGTTACCATTTTGAGCGAAGGGCTGACTCTGGAAGTGCTGCTGGTGCTACTGTTGCTGCTGGTCTTCGCCGTGGCGGCTCGCGCCGGAAAGTTCATCACTCGCATTCCGGGTGTGGGGCGGGCAATCGCCGAATTGTCGGGCGCGACTGCCCAAATTGAAGTGCGAATGGCATTCGCGTTGATGGTGGCGTTTATTGTATTGTCAGAATGGCTCGGCGCAGAGGTAATTTTGGGCGCGTTTTTAGCCGGCGTGCTGATTTCGCTGCTGTCACGCAAAGAAGGTTCCGACTTGCATCTCAAACTTGACGCCATCGGGTTTGGCTTTTTCATCCCCATTTTTTTCATTATGGTTGGGGTTCAATTCGATTTACCGACTCTGCTCCATTCGCCGGAAGGGTTGTTGCTGGCGCCGCTGCTGTTGCTGGCGGCATATTTCATAAAATTTGCCGCAGCGCTTCCTTTTGGTGTGGCTTTCGGCTGGCGAGAAACATTTGCCGCCGGTGGACTACTTTCTGCGAGGCTGTCACTCATCATCGCCGCGGCAGCCATTGCGCTGCAATTGGGCGCCATCAATGAATCGGTCAATTCCGACATCATTCTGGTGGCGATTGTGACCTGTACGGTTTCGCCGATGATTTTCAACCGAATATTGCCACGTCAGGAAAAAGAACGCCGGCGAGGGGTGCTGATGGGTGGATTGGGCGAGCCAACGGCGTTGCTGGCGGAGCGGTTGCAGCAGCAGGGCGAGCAAGTGACCATCGTCGGCACCGATGTGGCACGGGCGGAACAATTGCGCCGACGTGGGTTTTCGGTGTTGCTGGCAGAAACGATTGATGCAGCCATACTGCAGACGGCGGGTGCGGCGCAGGTGCAAACGGTGATAGCAGTCAGTTCATCTGATGCGGTGAATATGAATGTGGCAAAAATCGCGCTCCGGGAGTTCGGGGTGCCGGTTGTCATAGCCCTCATCCGCGATGTAGATGCGGGCAATCAATTGACGACGCTCGGTGCGCAGGTCATTCGTCCGCAATTGGCAACGGTGCTGGCGCTGGAAGGTGCATTACATTTTCCGGCGGCTTTCAAAATGCTCACCGACCCTACCGATGGGGTGGAAGTCCGCGAAATTTCGCTGGAAAATCCGCGTTTCATCGGCAAATCACTGCGAGAGGTACAATTGGCGGGCGATGCGCTGTTGCTGGGGTTGCGTCGCGGCGATGAAGTTTTGATTCCACACGGGAACACTCGTTTACAGCGCGGCGATTTGCTGATGCTGGTTGGGCACGAAACGGCATTACAAGAGGCGATGCAGCAGTTTAATCCGCTGGGGTAACTGTTCGGTGGCGCTCATCGCAACGAAATTTGTGCCTCCGGCGTATAAATGGGTCCTTGCCGGGTTAATTGACTGCGAATTAACGCGATATGTTCGACGGAAAACGCGGTAATATCGCCGATATTTGCCTGCTCGATGGTGGCGGCAATGTGGCGGAAATCGTCACCGCGTGCCCATTTTTGCACACGGCCGATGGTTAAATGCGGCTTGAACGGTTTTTTATCGGCGGGGATGCCAACCGAAGCGGTCGCTGTGGTGACGGCGCGGTAAAGATTCGACAGCATTTCGGTTTGGGTGACCCCTGCCCACACAATTCGCGGGCGGCGCAGGTTTGGGAACGTCCCGACAGTCGCCAGCGAGAGTGTAAATGGCGGCAAGCCGGAAACTGCATCGGTCAGTGCCGCCGACAGTTCCGGCAGCAGTGTAGTCGGCGTGTCACCCAAAAATTGCAAGGTTAAGTGAATAAGCGTAAACTTTGTCCAGCGCACGGCTTTCAATGGCGAAAGCCTGCGCTGTATCTCTGCCAGCGACATTTGTGCTTCGCGCGGCAACGTTATTGCAATAAAAAGACGGTAGGTTTTTGGCATTGGAATATCCACTGTGGCAAAAAATGCCGTAAAAATTAACTCACCTTACGCAGTCAAGGATTTGACAAAATAAAAATTATGGTATTGTTGGTGAAAATTCGGAATTTTCAGTTTCCCCCATCCCCTCTCGCTCACCCCTTTTGTTCCCCCTCCCCCAAATTTGGGGGAGGGGGTTAGGGGGAGGGGGTAAAATCGTTAAAGTGAAACATCAAACTTTGTCAAATTTTAAAGTGCGTAAGGTGAGTGAGAAATTAAGTCGAAGTTTTCAAATAATTTTAACCACTACCCAAAAATTATACCACAGGATGAGGCAATGGACACGTTAAATTTTGAGGTTTTTACCCGATTGATGCACCGTTGGGATACAGTGCGCGGAATGGCGGAAGAAATGGGCATTTCGCAGGAAGAAAATGAAACAATGGAGAAATTGATTTCAATTTTCAATTTGATGGCGCAAACCGGCGATACCTTTGTGCCCGCTCGCGCTACCGAATTGGCGGAATGGTTGTGGACATCCGGTGTATCATTTGGTGTTGTGCTGCAAGTTGTCTTCAAAATCAGAAAAGCGATACGCCCCATTTTGATTCGGGAGTATCCGGGCGTGGAAGGATTTTTGAACGGGCAAATGCACTTTGAAGATATCAGCAACCATTTGCTCACCCTCATCAGCGATGCGTATTGTGCGGCGGCAACACGGCAATAAAAAATGCGCTAAAATAGCGATAACTGTTGCGGCGGGCGGCGACCATTGAGCAATACGAATGGCGCCGCCCGTTTTGCGATTGCGCCTTGTGCCTGCAAATGCGATAAATCTTGCAATCGACCGGCTTTCCGTGCCCGCAGGATGGCATCGGCGCTTTTGGGGCCGATGCCCGGCACGCGCAACAATTCGGCGCGGGGAGCGGTATTCACTTCGATGGGACAGTGAGCCAAATGTCGCCGCGCCCAAGCCAATTTCGGGTCGATGGCGGTGGGGAGTGCGCCGTCATCGGCAAAAGAAAGTTCATCCGCGCTGAACCCATAATAGCGCAATAGCCAATCTGCTTGATAAAGGCGGTGTTCGCGAATGAGAGGGGTTCGCGGTGTGTTTTCCAGCGGCGTGTCGGCAATCGGGCTGAACGCCGAATAGTATGCGCGGCTCAAGCCACGTTTTTTGTAGAGCCAATCCACCCCCAATAGCAATTCGTGGTCACTTTCGGCGGCAGGGCCGACCACAAACTGCGTCACCACACTGGGCAATTTATGGCGAAAAGGTCGGCGGCGTGAAAATTGATGCGCCCAATGAATGGCAGGCAGCAATTCGAGTCGCATATCTTTTTGCGGTGCCAGTATAGCCAGCCGGTCAGTGTTTGCCCCCTCCAAATTGATTGAAATTCTGTCAGCCAGCCGTAAAGCTTGCTCAACTTGCGCTTGCTCTGCGCCGGGCATTATTTTCAAATGAATATATCCCCGATAATCATATTTTTTGCGTAACAATTCGACGGTGGCGAGCATCGGATCCATTGCCCGCACGCCGCCACCGATAATGCCACTGCTGAGAAACAACCCGCCGACCACCTTCGCCCGTGCCATTTTGATGAACTCGCCTGCCAATTCATCGGGGGAAAATGATATCCGCGGCGTGCGTCCGCGCCCGGCGCGAAACGGGCAATAATTGCAGTTTTTTTCACACGCACTGGTTTGCATGGTGCGCAAAACGGTCATCGGACCATCGGGCCGCAAAACCTGTACCACTGATTTCGACAGGAAATCGCGTTTGTGTTTTTCTCGTGTCGATAGGGCGGGTTCACCGTCGCAATCGAATTGACCGGCGCGGGTCATCATCTCCAATTTTTGTTGGGTATCGGGTCGAACAATTGTTTGCATACCGATATTATATCGAATATATGTTCTATTTGCAAGTATAAAAAACCGCGAAAGTTGTCTTCGCGGTTTTTTGTAGGGAATTTAATGTTGATGCCCGTTCCCGTTTTGGTGCGCAACGCTGTCTGCGCAAGGTTCTGCGCCGGTGAGTTCACCGCTAAGGTAGCGTTCTAGCGTTTGGCGTACCGTACCCGATGCGCCGGTCACGGCGTGGATGCCCATTCGCTCAAAAAGTTGAACGGCTCGTGTGCCCATCCCGCCACTGAGCATGACATTGGCTTGATGTTGAGCGATGAAGGCAGGTACTTCGCCCGGGTTATGTGCCCCGTTTAGCGGGTTGACGATGCCTTCGATATGGGTAACGGTGTTATTTTCAATGTCTACGAAAACGAAATATGGACATCGTCCAAAATGGTGACTGGTTTCGCTATCCAGTCCGGTGTTGGTGTTGGCGGCAAAAGCAATTTTCATAAAAACTAAACTCCTAAATTTTTGAAATTAATGGAATGACTCGTTGACGGCTGTGATGTGCCACGGCTTTCATTTCCTCAAGGGTACTTTTTGGAATGGGAACTGTGATTTCAGCAGAGTCAAAGGGTACATTTTTTATTTTTTTGATGCTCATAAAAAGCACAAATTTATCATCCGCTTTGTGTGAGACGATGACATTATCGGCATTTTTGGTCAGTTTGGCAATTTCGCCCGCCTTGGGTTTATCGCTTACTGAGAAAACGTAAGTGCGATTTTCTTTGTGTGTGGTGAGTGTTTTTTGGATGGCGTTGAGGGTGTCATTGGCGTAAGTGGGCGAAAATAGTAGCAAATTTAATGCTGAGCCGAAGACCAAAATGCCGGGATCCGAATTGGGAAGCATAGCGCAAGCCTTTTCAATGGCATCATGCCAGATATTAGGCTTGACCAAATTGGCTTTGAATCCGTTGCCTTGCGGCGATTCCATTTCGTCAATGGTAGCATCCAGTTCGATGAAAATTGTATGGTCTGCATAATCCGCTAAATCCATATCGGCAACATTTTTCAAACTGGCGAAAATGAAATCGCGTTTGGGATATTGTAGCGACATAAAAACCACGCTGCCGCCTTGCTTGAGCCATGCCGCAACAATTATATCGCCGATGAGCGGTTTGCCGGAGCCGCCTGGTCCGCCAATGATGGTCGATGTGCCAACGGGAAATCCTTGCGGCAAAAGTTGATCAAACCAATTGAAGCCGGTTTTAAGGGTATTCATAATAGAAATTCCTCTCGCCAATTTTGTTTGGACATTACGAAAAACTTTTCCCGTTCTTCATCGGTCATTTGTGCCAAATAGATTTTTGGTGTGATGCCCAGCGGCTCCAGCGCCAAATAGATAATGTACACCAAATGATTTCGTACCGCTTCCGGGATGTTAAGCATGGGTAATGCTAGCACCATTGATGCTTCTTTGGCATTTTTGTCGTAGGTGATGTCGTGAAGCATACCCAAGTTAACTAACGTAGAATTGATTTCAGGGTGTTCAAGTTTGGAAAGGATTTCGGTCACTTTTTCTCGGCTTAGATTTTCGGTCATAATTGACTCCTTCCTATTTTATTGGCGCGGCGGGCGCGTACTTTTATCGGGATAATGGGCGGGCGCGGCACTCCAAAAGCGAACGCCGTAGCGTTGGAGCGTTTGTGCTTTACCGCTTTTTTCCAGCGCGACGAGCGCTGCATCGACATCGCCCGCTGTCCACTGCGACAGAGCACGCTTCAATTCCGACTCGCGCATTGGGTGGCGGGTGATGATGCTAATAATGGCATCGACAACATTATTGTAGCCACTTAAATCGAAGGTGCCGGAAATGGGATGCACCACTTCGGCGATGTTGCCCAAGATGGCACGCGCTTTGAGCAAAGCTTCATCATCAGCAGGGTGAACCCAATCTTCAACGGGCGGACGGGTTGGCAGATTGATATGTACCGCATCGGGTTTGATACGCGATAGCACCGCCGCCAAATCATTCAATGCCGATTCGCTATCGTTTAAGCCGTGAATGAGCATACTTTCTACCCACAATTTGCCGCGATAATTTTTCCGAAAAGCAATCAATCCGTCAACCAGACGCTCAAAAGTCAGTTCCGGGTGTGGACGATTGATGCGCCGATACAGCTCGGCGGTTCCCGCATCAAGCGTGGGCAGAACGGCATCTGCGGGCAAAAGGGCTTGCCGCACTTCGGGCAGATAGAGCAACGAGCCGTTAGTGATGACCGCGACCGGTTTTGAGGTGAGAGTTTTGGTTTTGGCAATTAGCCAACCAATATCGCGGTGCAGTGTGGGTTCACCGGAGCCGACAAAAGTCAGCCAGTCGATGTCGTCATCGGCGTGTTGGGTGAGCGCAGTTTTAATTTCGGCTAAAATTGCTTCACGCGGAAAATACGATTTTCGCACATTGACAAGTGGCTCAGACCGTCCAAGCTGGCAGTAAACGCAGTTCCAATTGCAGGTTTTGAGGGGAATGGTATCGATGCCCAGCGATTGCCCCAGCCTGCGCGATGGTACAGGCCCAAAAACATAGTCCACGATGAACCTCCGTTTTGTTGAAATTGTAGGCTAAATGAGACAAAAAATCAATTGAAGATACTGATGCGGGCATAAAAAAAGCCGACTCTTGCGAGCCGGCTTTTCGTTTGGGTTGAAAATTACATACCGCCCAGCCAGGTGCCGATGATACCGCCGGGTCCCATTTGGGCAATCAGTCCGGCAAATACCACCGAAACCATTGACATCAGTTTGATGAGAATGTTCAGCGAAGGACCGGTGGTGTCTTTGAAGGGATCGCCCACCGTATCGCCCACCACGGTGGCTTTGTGTGGGTCGGAGCCTTTGCCGCCGTGTGCGCCTTCTTCGATATGCTTTTTGGCATTGTCCCACGCGCCACCGGCGTTTGCCATCATTACTGCCATCGCGAAACCGGTTGCCAGCCCGCCGGCGAGCAAACCGAGTACACCGGCTACGCCAAAGAGTAACCCCACGGCAACCGGGATGATGATAGCCAGTAGCGACGGGGCAACCATTTCTTTTTGTGCGCCACGGGTGCTAATTTCCACACAGCGAGCATAATCGGGTTTGCCGGTTCCTTCCAAAATTCCCGGAATTTCCCGGAATTGGCGGCGAACTTCCTGAACCATATCGCCTGCGGCACGCCCCACGGCTTTCATTGTCATCGCCGAGAAGAAGAAAACAGTTGCGGCGCCGGTGAAAATACCAATCAGCACGGCGGGGTTCAGCAAACTGACGTTGTAGTATGCGCTGAAATCTGCCAGCGTCATTTTCGCTACTTCTACCGAATGGCCATAGCTGGTGATGAAAACTTCGCTTTTACCGGCGAGATGTTCCAGCCCAAAGCGAATTTCTTCCAGATATGCCGCCAAGAGTGCCAGCGCGGTCAATGCCGCGGAACCAATGGCGAACCCTTTGCCGGTGGCGGCGGTGGTGTTTCCCACTGCGTCGAGTTGGTCGGTGCGTTTGCGAACTTCTTCCGGCAACGCGGCCATTTCGGCATTTCCGCCGGCATTATCGGCAATGGGACCATAAGCATCAGTTGCCAGCGTCAAGCCCAATGTTGACAGCATACTGACCGCTGCCAGCCCCACGCCGTACAAGCCCATCAGTGTGTTGTGTGCGCCACCGGGCAAATAGAAACTAACCACAATGCCGATGATGACCATCAGTACCGGAATACCGACTGATTCCATTCCGACTGCCAGCCCGCTGATGATAACCGTTGCGGGGCCGGTCAAACCTTGTTCAGAAATTTCTTGTGTCGGTTTAAAGGCGTGTGATGTGTAATATTCGGTTGCGCGTCCGATAACCACGCCGACCACCAGACCGGAAAGAATGGCGAACCAGAGCATCAGCGGATTTGCCAATTGCAGCATATAAACCAGTGCCAGTGCTGCCGCCGCAATGCCGATGGAACTGTAAGTGATGCTGTTGTTGATGGAAGCCATCAAATCGCCCATTGTGGCATCATCTTTGGTTCGAACCAGATAGATGCCCACGATGGACAGAAAAACGCCCAGTGCGGCAAGTGCCACGGGCGCTGCCAGATAGCGCAGCTCCATACTGATTTCGCTGACGCCTGCCGGCAAAAATGCGCCGCCGGTGCGTGCAATTTCGGTTGCCACTGCCGAAACACCGAGCGCAGAGGTTGCCAAAATTGAACCGGCGTAACTTTCATACAAGTCTGCGCCCATCCCGGCAACGTCGCCCACGTTGTCGCCCACGTTGTCGGCGATGGTGGCCGGGTTGCGCGGATCATCTTCGGGAATGCCGGCTTCAACTTTACCCACCAAGTCTGCACCCACATCGGCGGCTTTGGTGTAAATGCCGCCACCCACACGGGCAAACAGCGCTTGTGTGGATGCGCCCATTCCAAAGCTGAGCATAATCACGGTGATTTGGGGGAGCGGGTTTGCCGCACCGAAGAAATCGGCGGGGAAGAGGAAATACAGCACGAGGAACCAGATGCTGATATCCAACAGCGCGAACCCGACAACGACCAGTCCCATCACTGCACCGGCACGGAACGCAACTTGCAAACCTTCGTTCAAGCTACGGCGAGCTGCGTTGGTTGTGCGCGCTGAGGCGTTTGTTGCTGTTTTCATCCCGATGAAACCACATAAACCGGAGAAAAACCCACCGGTGAGAAAGGCGTAGGGAACAACTTTATTTTGTACGCCAAACAGCGACATTATCAGAAATGTTACGAATAACACGGCGAAAATAATTGCCACCACTCGATACTGTCGGCGCAGATATGCCATTGCGCCCTCTCGCACCGATTGGGCAATTTCAGCCATTCGTGGCGTGCCTTCTTCTTCGGTCATCACCGAACGGTAGAACATAAATGCCCACGTCAACGCGGTGAGCGAGCCAATCGGCGCCAGCCACCACAGCAGTGGCAGGGGTTCGCGTGCGGCATCTCCAGCCGCCAGCGCCGCCGGTGCTGCCAACAGCAGCATCAAAAGGGCAAGTGAAATTGAACGCAACGATATTTTCGGCATAAAAAAATCCTCCTCTTGCTTTTGAATTTTGGAAACTCCCATAGGTTGCCGAATTATGAGATTTTTTAAGGGTTAATGCCCCAACAGATGGCGTATTGTAGGGTAACAGCGTGAGATTGTCAAAAATGCGTGATGTGTGAAACATGATGCGTAAATTTTCAACTTTTCCACTCTGCAATCCCGAACTTGGAATGCTGTTTCCCGCTACGGTTGAGGAGCTTGCAATTTGCGGGCAATCTTTGCCGATAGCGAGCGCGGCGCAAATTTGGTAGAAAATGCCAGTATCCGATTCATCATGCCGGGGATGATAACTGTTTTTCCGCGCACGAACCCGCGATATCCAATCTCGGCGACATCTTTGGCAGACATCATCCGCATTTTTTTGACCAGCCCGGAATTGCCCATATCCGCGCGGTCGAAAAAATCGGTGACGGTGGCGCCGGGGCACAGCACCGAAACAACCACACCATAATCTGCCATTTCGTTTGCCAGCGCTTCCGAAAAAGAAAGCACATACGCTTTGGTGGCATAATATACCGCCATCAGTGGACCGGGTTGAAATGCCGCAGTCGACGCTACATTTAAAATACCGCCGTTGCGCCGGGCAGCCATCTCTCGCCCGAAAAGTTTGCTCAAATGCGTTAAAGCAGCAACATTCAATTGAATTTCATCCAGCTCGCGCTGTAAATCGGTTTTAACAAAAAAACCGAAGGTGGCGAACCCGGCATTGTTGACCAGCACGTCCACCGAGATACCCTGTTCCTGCATCGCGGCGAACAGTGCATTCGGTGCGTGCGGGTCAGTTAAATCGGCAGGATGTGCCAGCGCCGAAATGCCAAATTCTGCCGACAGCGATTCCGCCAGCGCGGTCAGTTTATCAGCGCTGCGGGCAACCAGCACCAAGTTGTAGCCTTCGCGGGCAAAAATGCGGGCAAATTCCAGCCCGATGCCGCCCGATGCACCGGTTATCAATGCGGTTTGAGTTGTCATAAAAATCCTCCATTTGATGTTTAAGAGACCTCTTGCATAAGTTTGTCATTCCGGAATTTCCGCTCACGCTTCACGTTTCACCATTCTCCGATTACCACCGCATCGCCGCTTTCTGTTGGCAAGCGTTGCCCCGTTTCGGGCAGATACAACCCCGCAACCAGCGTGTATGTGTCCGGTGGCAGGGTTCCCACCCACAGTGCGTGCCGGTCGGTGATGGTTTCACCGGCCTGCCAACTCGATGTGGGGCGTGTCCAATGGACCGGCTGTCCGTCCGTTTGTGCGACCGTTTCACCCGCTGCATTTTTCAGGTGGATGAAGATTTGATAGTTTTGCGGCACGGGCTGTTCTGCGTGCCACACCAGTGTGACTGCCAGCGGTGCATTTTCGTGCAGATTTGCCGAAACCTGCGCCGAAACCAGCGTAATCGCTCTGCCGAAATGGGTGTTCATCCGGCGGGTGTCGCCGTCGGGACGGGCAAACAGCAGCCAACGCCGTTCACCGAAATTGCCGGTGTATGCCACCCCAAAATTATCCAACAGATAAGCTTCCGTCTCATTTTGAAAGGGTGGCAGCCACCACACCGCAGTGCGGTCTGTTGCCGCGCGCATCACGGCTTCCGGTTCAAAATTACCCAGCCCCAGCACCGGTGCGTGCCCTTTGTCCAACTCCGCCACCGCTGTGGCAATTTCGGGATTTTGGTAGATGACGGGCGCGTCAAATACGTTGATTTCGGTAAACGCGGCACGCAGGTCAGCCGGTTGGGCACGATGCGCGAAAAAGAGCAGCGCAATTGCCGTCACTGCCACCATCCCCACCGAAACATTCCGCCGTGTGGGGGTTTTCCGGGCCAGTGCTGCCGCTGCCACTGCGAAATTGGTCAGCAGTATCGCCAGCAACCCCCACTGCACCGCGCCACCGACCACCCACGCCACATCTAGATTCGGCACGCGGATGAATTGCCACGTTTGCAACAGCGGCGAAAATTGCCATCGGAAAAAAGTTTCGGGGGCAAAAAGGGGCAAGCCGGTTTCCAGCAGACGATTCTGCCACAAGTCGAAATCCACTGCCGCACCCGGTATCTGCATCAGCGCGCTGATTGCCCATAGCCCGCCGATGAGCCATTTTGTGCGGCGTGATGCATTTTCCAGCACCGGCGCGAGCAAAATTATCCAGAATGGCAGGGTGGGAACCATAAACCGTGCGCCCCACGCAAATCCGCCGTGCCACATAAACCATTTGCCATACAGCAGCAGATGAATCAAAATGACGGTGGCGATGCCCCACAACTCGGTGCGGTGATTGCGCCAAAAATAGCGCACACCAAAAAAGCCAAGCAGTAGAATGGGATTATACCACAAGAATCCGCGTCCGGGACTGACCAATTGCCCGGCGATACCCTGCCACCAAATGGCAGAAAATGTTTCTTGAGGAAGATAGCCGGTGTTCAACGGGTTTCCATAGCGAGCGAGGTTGAAACCCAGCAGTGAAAAACCGATGGCGGCAATCGGGAGCGCGAATAATGAATAGTGAATAATGAATGGTGGAAAATTCTGTGTGATACGTGAGGCGTGATGCGTAAAACGTGATGCGTAAAACGTAACTTTGGGCTTTGAACTTTGGACTTTTGACTCTGGGTTTTGAACTTTGAACTTTGAACCTGAAACCTGAAACCTAAAACCCGAAACCAACATCTCCAGCCCGAACACCGCCAGAAAGACCGCTTCGGCGTAACGGGTGGCAACTGCCCAGCCGAGCGCCAGCCCCGCCGCCAGCGCAAAACGGGCGCGCCCCGTCTGCCGCAGTTTCAGCAGCGAAAACGCGGTGGCCAGCAACAGCGTTCCTGCCAATGGATCGCTGAAAAAGGTTTTGGCATACGGCAGTGCCATCGTCCCCGTGCCGAAAATGAGCGCCGCTATCAACGCGGTTCGGTCGCGGAAACCGAGCGCTTGCAGATATGCTGCCAGCAGTACCGCAGTCAGCGCGGCAAGCAGACTGCCAAACAGCAGCGTGGCTGTTGCCGTGCCGAAAAAAGGTGCTAGCAACCCCAATTCGGTCAGCGGGAGTGCCAGCAATGGTTGCCCCACACCTTTTCGGGAATAGAGCCGCCCATCCAGCCCGAATGTGCCTTGTTGCAAACCCATCCAGCGCAGTTGTTCAATGTCCCACGCGCCGCGCCGCGCCAAACTTTCCGCCGTGGCAAACATCGCTTGCCCATCGCTGGAATGGAACGCGGGGGAATAGGTAATCAGGTATATTGAAAAGAGAAAGAAGAACAGGATACGTTTCATAGTTGCGAGTTACGAATGACGAGTTACGAACAGTAAATGAATTTTCGGTTCGTAACTCGTCATTCGTCATTTAAAATGTACAGATACAATCGCCCCCGGTCAATATCGGCTTGATGCGCGGGGGCACGCCCGCCGAGCCACTGTGCCAGTGCCGCTTCTGCCGGGGTGGTTGTTGCCGGGTCGGCATCGAACACCCAAACGGCATCATTTTCCGCACGGATACGGTTCAGCAGCGCATCGGTTTTTGCCGACACGGTAGTGGTTGCGTCGGCGTAATCATCCAGCATGTAAAATCGATGGTCGTCACGGAGATATGGATAAAACCAGTCGTATGCGGTTTGGTCATTCAGCAGAATGGCTTCTTTCACCGGTTGTTCATCCAGCCAGCGGATGGTCGCGCTGTATGGGCCGGTTTCCAACCGCGATGTGAAATACGCGGTTTTCAGCCGCGCTCCGGCGGGAATTGTCCCCGCCAGCAGAATGACGGTCAGTGCCACCGGCGTCCATCGCTGTGCGAAAATGACTGCCGGTGTTTTCAATTGCGGCCATATCACCAGCGAGAATTCGCCTGCCAGCAATACGATTATCGCCGTGCGGGTGATGACTGTTGCTGCCAGTAGCCAATGTTCGGCGGGGAACATCGCAAAAAAGATGTTTCCTTCGATGATATTCAATCCACTCAGGATGACGGCATAAATGCCGCCGCGTAAATTGGGCATCAGCAGGGCGATGAAAACCAACAGCCAGCCGAGCCACTGCGGGCTATACCCCTTTGAGTACAGAAAAAAGAGACTGACGGTGAGCGCGGTAAAGGCTACTGCCACTTTTGGCTGTCGCCATTCGATGCGACGGGTGTACAAAAATGCGCCAACCGCCGCAAAAATCAGGGTGATGATGCCCCACGGCAGCGGTGAGCCGGGTCCGTCGGCGGGTGTCCACGCCATATTTCGCATATCCAACGGGGCGACGCCATATTGAAAGTTGCCTTCCAGCAAAGCCCAAACGGTTTCCCAGCTTGCCCGCCCGGCGGTAATGGCAAAGGGTGAACCGATGAGATGAGGGTTCATCCGGTAAAAGGGCAAACCAATGGCGATAACTGTGGCGGCAAAAATGCCGAGATACGCCAGCGCGCGGGAAAAGCTCATATCCAAATGGAGCGCGGAAAGTTTCAGCCGCCGGTTGCCTGTTTTGGGCAGTAATTGCAATCCGATGGGGAGGAGCAGAACGGGCAACAGTTTTATCATAAACCCGATGCCGCCAATCAGGGCGCTGATATACGGACGATTGGCCAGCAGCAGATACAAACTCAGCAAAAAGAAAAAGATTGGCAGGGTTTCAAAATGCCCGGTCATCGTATAAACCGGCACGAAAAACAGAGCGTACATCCACGCGGATTTGAAAGCGATTTCCGGGCGGGAGATTTTCGCGGCGATGGCATAAACCAGCCCCAGCGTGCCTGTTTCAAACACCAGCAGTGTGCCGCCAAAAATGAGGGTGAAAAAGAGGTTCGGTTCATTCCACGGGGGCAGGAATGTGCTAATTTTCCATAGCCCGACCATAATCACCGAAAAAAGCGGCGGGTACGGACTCCATAAGTTTTGGTAGGCGATATATCCTTGCCGCGATAGTTGAGCGAATTCCCGATACCAGTAAAAATCGCTGAAATCAAACACCAGCCCGCCGGGGCGATATGCCACCAGTGTCAGCACACGGAAGGCGATGAACAGCAACAACAACAGTATGAAGTTTCGGGTTTGAGGTTTGAGGTTCAAGGTTTTTGGTTTCAAGTTCAAAGTTTCACGCTTCACGCTTCTCGTTTTATTCCTTGCGAAAAGCCGAAAAAGTATGTCACTGCACCGCTGACGATGAGAAATGTCCAATAACTGATAAAACGGTTCAGCAGAATAATCAGACTGCTTTGGTCGGGGTGAATTTGAAATAAGCTCAACACGCCGAGCGCGGTACCTTCCACTTGGCCCAGTGCGCCGGGGATGATGGGCACCGCGGCTGCCAAATCAACGGTCATTCCGGTGAACGCGGCGATGCTGACCGGGATGATGATGCCCAAACTGAGAATCACAAAATACATCAAGAAAATATCGCATAGCCAGATATAGAGGCTTTGCCCGGCAACCAACGCCAGCAGGGGCGGATTTTTGCCCAACCGGCGGATACTCGCTAGCAATTCAAACCCGAAGCGCACGGTTTTGCGGTAAAATTGCCACGGCAGCAGCCGCAGGAAAAAACCTTCCAACTGCGGCGCGGCAATCAGTGCGATGACCAACATCCCCACCAGCACCATACCTCCGCCGAGCGTTTGCCACACCCACGCCGGTGTTCTGCCCGCCAATGCCCAAACGGCTGCCACTGTTGCCAGCAGCAAAATGGCGAAAATATCGAGCGCACGCTCGGTTGCAACCGAGCCGAACCCGTGTAACAGCGGCACAGCGTGGTCGCGTTTCAGCAGTGATGCCCGCAGCACGTCGCCCAGTCGCGCCGGAAGCAATGCGCTGGCAAACCAGCCGGAAATCAGCAGGGTGGTGGCGTATCGGTACGATATTTGATGCCCCATGCCGCGCAATACTTTTTGCCAGCGCCAGCCGCGCATCACAAAGCCGGAATAGTGAACCAGTACCGCCAGCCCCAAAAAAACAGGGTTGATGCGCCGCAGGGTATTCATTGAAATTTCGATGTTGCCAATTTTCAGCAAGCCCAAAATAATGAGCAAGCCCAGTGTGAAAATGATGAGTGCACGAGAGTATTTTTCCATTGATTTTGAGTGTACCCCAAACCCACGGAACGAGCAATTGGATAAATTTATATTCTTTGGAAAACTGCTTGTTTTGTGTTACACTTCGTATTGCGTAAAACGTATTGCGTAAATTTTGCAACCTGAGCACTTTGAAACCTGAACCTTGACTTTTGAACCCGAAACGCGAAACCCGAAATTCATAACTTTTCCCGCGCTGGCGGAAACCATACACGGCATTTTCACCCGCCATGGTGGGTACAGCCGCCCGCCATGGCATCAATTGAATTGTGGACATTTGGTGGGCGATGACCCGGCCACAGTAGATGCCAACTTTCGGCTGGCGTGTGCTTCACTGAACATTGACCCGGCACGGGTAGCATCGCCATTTCAGGTACACGGCAACCGCGTGTGGCACGTCACCGCCGAAAATATCTCATTCCGAAAAGAGCGAGCCGACGGGATGATAACCCGCGAACCGGGCATCCTGCTCCATATGCGTTTTGCCGATTGTACCCCGCTGTTGTTTTTCGACCCGGTGGTTCGCGCGGTTGGACTGGGGCATGCCGGTTGGCGCGGCACAATGCAGAATGTCGCCGGTGCGGTGGTGGCAGCAATGGCCGACACCTTCGGCAGCGACCCCGCCAACATTCGGCTGGTTATCGGGCCGAGTATCGGTGAGTGCTGTTATCAGGTCGGCGATGATGTTTGGCGTGCGGCGGAACAGGCTTTTGCCAACCCCGAACCGCTGTTCAACCGCACCAACGGAGATATGCGTTTCAACCTGTGGGAAGCCAACCGGCAGCAGGCAGAAGCGGCAGGTGTGGGCGAAATTGTTGTCAGTGGCATTTGTACCGCTTGCCACACCGACGATTTTTTCTCTCACCGTGCGGAACACGGCAAAACCGGGCGGTTCGGGGCATTTATCGGCGTGAAACGTGAAAACCTGAAACCTTGAACCAAAAACTGCTATGAAACTTGAAACCAGACTGAAAACCGTACAAAACCGAATTGCCGAGGCGGCACTGCGAGCCGGACGAAATCCCGCTGATGTGACGTTGGTCGGTGTCAGTAAATTCCACCCGGCAGCAAAAATGCTGATGGCATACCGCGCCGGGTTGCGACATTTCGGCGAAAATCGCGTAGAGGAAATCACGGCGAAAATTCCCGATTTTCTGGCGCAGGTTGACCCCGCCGACCCGCCCGAAATTCATATGATTGGGCGGTTGCAAAGCCGAAAAGTGCCGCACGTTTTGCCGCACGTGCAGATGATTGAATCGGTTGACACCGTAAAACTGGCACTGCGCATCAACCGCATCATTCACCGCGACGACCTGCCCCGGATGCCCATTCTGCTGGAATGCAACATTTCTGGCGAAGCAACCAAAGCCGGATTTCCCGTTTTTGGCTGGGAAACCGACGAGGCAGTTCGTGCCGCTTTTTGCGCCGCCGTGGAAGAAATCCACCTGCAAACCGGTATCGAAATTCGGGGTTTGATGACCATGGCGCCCATCGTTGACAACCCGGAAGAAACGCGCCCTATTTTTGCCGGTTTGCGCCGCTTGATGGCATTTTGCGCAGAGCGCATTCCACAGGTAAAATGGGAACATCTTTCGATGGGTATGACCGATGATTTTGAAATTGCGGTGGAAGAAGGCGCAACCATCGTCCGCATCGGGCGTGCTATTTTCGGCGAACGGGAAACCCGTGATGCGTAAAACGTATTTTGCAACCCTGCAATACTGGAACTTGGAACTGTAAATTATGCTGGAAAACAAACGAATCGCTTTTATTGGCAGTGGAACTATCGCCCAGTCGATGATTGCCGGGTTGGTGAACCAAAATTTGGTTGACCCGCAGCACGTCATCGCCAGCGGGCCTCGAAAATCGCGCGGCGAGCAATTGACCAAACGGTACGGTATTCGGCACACCACCAAAAACCTCAATGCCGTGCGCGATGCCGATATTGTTGTGCTTTCGGTAAAACCGCAGGTCATACCGGAAGTGCTGGAAGAACTGCACGATAAAATCAAACCGGATGCGCTGGTGATTACCGTGGCGGCAGGTGTGCCCATCAAAAAAATCACGGTTGGGCTGAACCATTCGCTGGTCGTGCGGGTGATGCCCAATACGCCGGTGCGGGTTGGTAAAGGAATGTCGGTGTGGACGGCAACCGACACCGTTTCGGAGGCACAACGTGGCGCGGCGCAAGCCATTTTCCGCTCGCTGGGAAAAGAAATTTTTGTCAGCCACGAATATTATCTGGATATGGCAACGGCACTGTCGGGCAGTGGGCCTGCGTATGTATTTTTATTCATCAAAGCATTGGTAGATGCCGGGGTGCATATGGGATTTTCGCGCAACGTGGCGGAAGAACTGGTATTGCAAACAATGGAAGGTTCGGTTGAATTTGCCCGTCAGCACCGTCGCCATCCCGCTGAATTGCGGAATATGGTCACATCGCCGGGGGGAACCACCGCCGATGCGCTCTACCAGCTGGAAAAGGGCGGTTTTCGCACCATCACATCCAAAGCGGTGTTTGCCGCATATCAAAAATCGAAAAAATTAGGGGGAAATAATTCGTGAACGCTGTTGTCACCATTTTAATCATACTGTTGAACTTATTGCAATGGGCAATTCTCATCCGCGTGCTTCTTTCGTGGCTGCCGATGGCAGGCATTCGCATTGACCCGTACAACCCCATCATAAAAATATTATTTGATATTACCGACCCAATCTTGGTGCCACTGCGAAAATTCACCACTATTGGAATGATTGACCTCAGCCCGATTGTTGCCTTCATTATTATTGGTATGCTCATCGGCTTATTGAGTGGATTTTAATCGGGAGGGATGATGGCAGTTCAAAAATTTGAAATTACCAATGCCGAAGGCGGCACAGCGGTGCTGGTGCAGGTATCGCCAAATGCGGCACGCAACCGTATTGCTCGTAAAGACAGCGATATTATCTATGTCGATTTGGCTGTTGCTGCAGAACACGAAGCCGTGGATGAGGCGTTGCAAGCCTTTTTTGCGCAGATACTTGGTATCAATCGCGGTAAAATTGCCGTGGCATCGGGTAAACCCGTCGACAAAAAAATTGTCATCATTATGGATACGCCACCAGAAAAGGTTGAGAAACAGCTTGTTCCACAACCTTAAAAATTCCGAAAAGCCCTCTTCGTTGGACAATCATTTTCAGATATGTTACACTTACTAGCGGAAATCTTGCGTGGGATGAGGACAGGCCGTGAATAAAGACATTTTATGTATAGATGATGACGTGGGTATCATAGAGCTGGTACAGCTGATAATGCAACGCGACGGGTTTTCGGTGCGCGGGGCATCCAGCGGCGCAGAAGGGTTATCGGCAATGCGCACCCAATCGCCCGACGTGGTTTTGTTGGATATCATGATGCCGGAAATGGACGGCTGGGAAACCTATAAACACATCAAAGCCGATGCGGCATTAAAAAATATTCCGGTCGTCATTCTCACCGCCCGAAACTCTTCGTTTGAAGAAGTGATTGCCCGTGAGCGTGCCGGCGTGGACGATTATATTACCAAACCGTTTACCCCACAGGAATTGCGCGAAAGAATAAAGAGAGTGTTATCTGCCAAAGCCCAACCGGGTACTGAAATGTAGCAAATGTAAAGGCGAATGAACGATGAACAACAGCGGATACCACATTGTATGTATTGAAGATGAACCGGATATGATTGAGTTAATCCGCCTGATTTTGGAACCGCGTGGCTATCGAGTTTCGGGGGCATTGGGTGGCAAAGAGGGGTTGGATTTGTTAAAATCTGATTTTCCCGATTTGATTTTGCTTGACCTGATGATGCCCGATATGGACGGATGGGACGTTTACAAGCAGGTAAAGGCCGACCCGGCATTGGCGAACATTCCGGTTATTGTGGTTACAGCTAAAGCGCAGAGCATCGACAAAGTGCTGGGACTGCACATCGCCAAAGTGGAAGATTATGTAACCAAGCCGTTTTCGCCGGATGATTTGGTTGCCAGTGTAACACGAGTGCTGGGGAATGGCACGCCGGTTCAGTAAAGCCCACCTGCGTTTTTGCGGGTTAGCCCACTCATAAGTATAATCTTCGTTTGTGTAAATTAGTTGTTCATCGTTACTATCAAATCATAGAAGAGAGAGTAGTTGTTTTATGCCAAAGCGAACATATCAACCCAAAAAACGTCGTCGAGCGCGGGTGCACGGCTTCCGCGCCAGAATGTCCACCAGCGGTGGGCGAAAAGTACTCAAAGCGCGGCGCGCCAAAGGGCGTGCTCAGTTAGCGGTTCAACCCAATCACGCCAAAAAAATTAATTGGAACGCCGGATAAAATCCGGTCATATTCGATGAAACGCCTGTACAGGCTGCGAAAAAATGCCGACATCCAGCGGGTGCGGCTGCGCGGGCAATCAAAAGCCAATAAATTTTTGGTTTTGGTTGCCCGACCCAATCAATTAAAATGGAGCCGCTTTGGTTTTGCCGTTAGTAAGCGCATTGGGAATGCTGTAAAGCGCAACAAAATTAAACGGCAACTTCGAGAAGCGGCTCGATTACGTAAAAATGATATTCAACCCGGGTGGGATTTGCTGTTCATCGCACGGTCGCCAATTTCTCGTGCAGATTATCACCAAATTGCCACAGCTGTAGAATCGCTGTTGGTGCAGATGCAACTTTTTCCTGTTGCATCAAAAGATATGGTTGAGCAGAAAGAGAGATTAGATTCGTGAAATATTTGGCAATGGCATTGATTCGGTTTTATCAAATGACCATTTCCCGTGTAACGCCGGCTACCTGCCGGTTCTATCCAACGTGTTCCCATTACGGGTACGAGGCATTTCAAAAGCACGGATTCTTTAAAGGGTTGTGGCTTACGGTTCATCGCGTGAGCCGTTGTCATCCGTTTAACCCGGGGGGATATGACCCCGTTCCCGAGAGTTTTGAAATAAAATTACATTTGTTAAAGTAGGTTTTTTATGTGGCAAGCATTTGTTGATTTAATTGCAACAATTTTAGAGGCGTTAAATAGTGGCATCGCCAGTGTGGGTATTCCATACTCATTTGGTTTTGCCATTATTCTGTTTACTGTTTTGATAAAAGTTGTTACCTTCCCGTTGAACCAAAAACAAATGGAATCGACGCGGGCAACCCAAGAATTACAGCCAAAGCTAAAAGAGTTGCAGAAAAAATATAGTAACGATAAAGAGAAGTTATCGAAAGCCCAGATGGAATTGTACAAAGAAGCAGGCGTTAATCCGTTGGGCGGTTGTTTGCCGATGTTGGTACAAATGCCGATTTGGTTTGCGCTGTATCGGGCTATTTACCAGATGGCAAGCACGTCTGCATCGTTGAATGAACGATTCTTCTGGATCCCCAGTTTGGCGGGGCCCGTCACCAACCGTTCCGCCGGGCTGACTTGGTTGTGGCCCTTTGTCAATGGCGCGCCACCGGTTGGGTGGGTGGACGCAATTGCGTACCTCATCCTGCCGATATTGCTGGTGGTATCTCAGTTGTACACCCAGCGGATGATGTCGCCGCAATCGAATGACCCCAACCAAAAGGCAATGAGCCAGGCGATGATGCTGATGCCGCTGATGTTCGGCTATTTTGCACTGATTGTCCCATCCGGTTTGACCCTCTATTGGTTCACTAACAATATTCTCAGTATGGCGCAACAGTGGTGGATTAACCGCACGATGGACAAAAAGAAAGCGGCAAGAGACCTGGCAGCCAAGAACGGCAATGGCTCGACCGTTGTGATTGATGGCAATATAACAGAACCGGAAAAACCCTCATTAGCTTCGGGTGAAACGCCTGTATCAAATACAAATGGCGCCGATGCTGATGATAGCAAACAGGTTAAACCAGATGAACAATATGAAGCAAAATCCAGTCGTCCAAAATCAAAACGCAAGCGTCGAAAGTAAAGGCAAAACCGTCAACGAGGCGATTGCCAACGGTTTGGCACAACTAAATTTATCTGCCGAGCAGGTAAATGTCGAAGTTCTCAGCGAAGGCAGCCGGGGAATTTTAGGGCTTGGCGCCGAAGATGCCGTTGTACGTCTGACGCCAATCGTCAACGATGCCCCCGCCGATGCCGGCCCTGTCGTCGAAAGCGATACAGCTGATTCCTCCCCCGCCGAGCAACCCGACGCCGAAACCGCCTTCGACCCGGCACTGATTCATCGTGCCGAAGAAGTGCTGCACGACCTACTGTCTGCGATGGCGCTGGAAGGCAGCATCACATCGCGCCTTGGTACGGATTTGGTATAACCCGATGAAGTGCCGCCGTTGGTACTCGATATCAACGGGCCTGATTTGGGATTACTCATCGGCCGCCGTGGCGAAACACTGGGCGCGCTGCAATTTGTCACCCGCCAAATTCTCAACAAAGAGATGGGGCGTTGGGTGCCCGTGGTTGTAGATGTGGAATCGTATTTGGTGCGGCGACGTAAAACCCTACAACAATTGGCCAACCGGATGGCAGAACGGGTGGCTTCTAGCGGGCGGCGTGTGGCTTTAGAGCCGATGCCTCCCGCCGAACGGCGAATCATTCATATGCAATTGCGCAATCACACCCAAGTTTATACCGAAAGCACCGGAGAAGGCGAACGCCGGAAAGTCGTTATTCTGCCGAAGCAGTAACCTTGCCGCGTTCGGGTGGGAAAACCGTGGTCTGCTGTCGCCCCAACACATCCGACTGCTTGCCATTCGGCATACATTGTCTCCCACCCATTCGGTGGGATTTTGTTTGTCGGGCGGACATCCAATTATCAATTGCCATTTACCACACAGAGAGGGTATCGTGACATTTATTTTTGCTTTTGCGAATCAAAAAGGCGGGGTGGGAAAAACCACCACCACCGTTAATTTAGCCGCGTTTTTGGCGGCACGACACGCGCGCGTCTTGCTGGTAGACACCGACCCGCAGGCAAATGCCAGTTCCAGCCTGAACGTGTCGGTGGGCGATGACGGGCTATCGCTGTACGATGTGCTCATCAACCAAATGCCCGCCACCGAAGTGATTGTGCCCACGTCGCGGCCAAATTTAAGCCTCATCCCGTCATCGGCGGCACTGGCAGGCGCAGAGGTGGAATTGATAGATGTTCCCGACCGCGGCACAATTTTACAGCGGGCGCTGGCATCGATTGTTGACCAATACGACTTCATTTTCATCGACACACCACCCAGTTTGGGGCTTCTCACCGTCAACGCGCTGACCACAGCCCGCCACGGTGTCATCATTCCCGTGCAGTGTGAATATCTGGCGTTAGAAGGATTGACGCAATTGATGCGCACCATCCAACTGGTGCACGATAACCTGAATCCGCAGTTGGAAATTGCCGGGGTGGTGATGACAATGTTCGACCCGCGCACCAATCTTTCATCCCAAGTTGTGGAAGAAGTGCAGCGCCATTTTGGCGAAAAAGTCTTCAAAACCATCATCCCACGCAATGTACGCCTCAGCGAAGCCCCCAGTTACGGCGAAGACATCCTCGCGTTTGCTCCCGGCTCGAAGGGGGCGTTGGCCTACCGTGCGCTCACCGAAGAATTTCTGGCTAGCATCCGCCCGCACGTTGAATTGCAAAAGGAGGCATAATTGTGAGCAAAAAACAGGGCTTGGGCAAAGGTTTGGGCGCACTCATCCCCCAAACTCCCAAAACACCCCCCGCCGAAACCGGCGGTCCCATTTTGGTGCCAGTCGAGCGTGTTCATCCCAATCCGCATCAGCCCCGGCAGGTGATGGACGAAGATAAACTGAATGAACTGGCAGAATCCATCCGCGAGCATGGCATCATCCAGCCGATTGTCGTCACGCAAGTGGGCAACCGCTATCAAATTGTCGCCGGCGAACGCCGCTGGCGGGCATCGCAGCGCGCCGGATTGACCGAAGTCCCTGTTTTTGTCAAAGAAATTACCCCCCAGCAAATGTTGGAACTCGCCATTGTGGAAAATATCCAGCGCGCCGATTTAAATCCGCTGGAAGAGGCACAAGCATACGCACAATTAATGGAAGAATTCGGCTTGACCCAAGAAGTGGTGGCGCAAAAAGTGGGCAAAAGCCGTACCGCCGTGGCGAACACCCTGCGTCTGCTGAAACTCCCCGATGAATTGAAAAACGCATTGGCATCGGGCAAAATATCAGAAGGGCACGCCCGCGCCCTGCTCAGCATCACCAAACCGCGCGCCCAACTCGACGCGCTGCACACGGTCATCGAGCGGAAATTAAATGTGCGCCAAACCGAAATGCTGGTGCGCCAAATTATGTCGGGGGATGAAAAACCCAAAAAACGGAATACCCCGCTATCTCCGCAAGACAAAGATATGGTGCACCGTTTTCAGGAACGGCTCGGCACAAAAGTGGATTTACGCCGCGACGAATCCGGTTCTGCCGGAAAACTGACCATCCACTTTTACTCCGAGGAAGAACTGCAAGCGGTGTTCGATATTCTGTTGGGCGCCGAAAAACGACTGTAAATGGAAACGCACCAAAGTCTTAAAATTTATAAAATCATCAGTACCGTGCTGATTGCCTTTTTCATTTTCGGCATCGGAATTGGTGTGGGTTATGGCTTAACCCTTCGTTTGCAGCCACAACCGGCGACGGCCGCCCCCACCGATGCACCGGCGGATTTCGGATTGTTTTGGGAAGTGTGGCACATCGTTCAAGATAAATTTTACGGCGATATACCCACCGACACCCAAACCACTTACGGCGCCATCAAAGGCGCGCTGGCAGCGCTGAACGACCCGTACACGGTTTTTGTGGAACCTCAGCCGCGGGCGCTGGAACGTGCCGAGCTGGACGGACAGTTTGGCGGCATCGGCGCGTACATTCTGCGCGATGAAAACGGAAATATCCTGCTGAACCCGATGGTCGATTCTCCCGCCGAAAAAGCGGGATTGCAGAAAAATGATATGCTGGTGCAGGTAAACGATACACCCGTCACCCCGGAAATGTCCGATGATGATGTCGTGTTGCTCATCCGTGGCAAGGTTGGCACAAAAGTGGCTGTCACCGTTACCCGCATCGGCACTCCCGACCCGATAACGCTGGAAATTGAGCGCGCCGTCATCCAAAATCCGAGTGTGGATTGGCGCATTTTGGACGAAGACCATACCATCGGCTATATACATATCCGCATTTTTTCCGGCAACACCGCCAAAGAACTGACACGCGCGCTGCGCGAATTGCCCGACGCGGGTGCGACCCGCTATATTTTGGATTTACGGGGCAACGGCGGCGGGTTGCTCGATGCGGCGGTGGATGTCGCCAGCGCATTTTTGGAAAAAGGGGTCGTGCTGAAAGAGAATCGGCGCGATGCCGACCCGAAATTATATTTAGTGAAACCCACCGCCCCGAAATTGCTCGATGCGCCGCTGGTGGTGCTGATAGACGGCGGCACAGCCAGCGCCAGCGAAATTGTTGCCGGGGCTTTGCGCGATAACGGCCGCGCCAAACTTGTCGGCGAGCGGACATACGGCAAGGGAAGCGTGCAATTGGTGTATGATTTGTCGGATGCGTCTAGTTTGCACGTGACCGTAGCGCGTTGGCTTACCCCCAACGACCATAGCATTGACGGTGTGGGGCTGTCGCCCGATGTGGAAGTACTTTTTACGGAAGACGACCACGCCGCCGGACGCGATGTGCAATTGTTGCGGGCAATTGAGGTTGTGGCGGGTAATGAATGAAGCGTGAAACGTGAAAACGTGAAGCGCAATTTGACAAAGAAATAGAGAGAATTTAGTTTTTCACGAATCACGAACTATGAAAGATTTTCTGGTCAGTTTTACAAAATTATTGATAATGGTAATATTGACAACTGCGGTTGTGCTGGCATCATTCGGCGCCGGCATTAATTTCGCCCGGCGCACCGAAATGGCCGCGCCCAAAGCTCCCACGTCTGCCGCACCTGTCACCCTGTCGCCGACCGCTATCCCACCGGCAAACGCAGAAAATCAGCCGGCAATGGGTGTTTTTTGGGAAGCGTGGGGCATTGTGCAGAGCGAATTTTACAAAGATGTGCCATCCGAAACCGAGCGCGTTTACGGTGCAATTCGGGGAATGGTTGCCACCTATGGCGACGAACACACCGCGTTCATCGACCCGGAGCGCGCCGCTATTTTGCAGGAAGATGCCAGCGGCTCGTTTGAAGGCATCGGCGCATCGGTGGAAATGGACGAGTTGGGGCGGCTGGTCATTGCCGAACCGTTTCCCGGTCGTCCCGCTGCCGAAGCGGGCGTAAAACGGAACGATGTGGTGCTTGAAGTAGATGGCAAATCGCTGCGTGGCTTGAGCCTGTACGAAGCCGTCTCTCTCATTCGCGGGCCCGAAGGTTCTACCGTGGTGCTGACTATTCTGCGCGAAGGCGAACCGGACCCCATCAAAATTCCGGTGGTACGGGCAAAAATCGAAATTGAAGTGGTAACATCCAAAATGCTGGATGGAAATGTGGGCTATGTCAGTCTCAGCGAATTCAGCAGCGGCGCATCGGGGAAGGTGAATGCCGCCATTTCCGACCTGCGCCAACAGGGAGCTACCTCGCTCATCCTCGACCTGCGGAACAACCCCGGCGGCTTTTTGTCAGAAGCCATCGCCGTTTCCGGCTTGTTTGTCGAAGATGGCACGCCGGTGGTGCGCGAACATCGCAAAGATGAGGCGCAAGACCAAATTTATCGGGCGCAGGGCATCCATTCCGCCGCTGATTTACCGCTGGTGGTGCTGGTCAATCGTGGCAGTGCCAGCGCCAGCGAAATTGTCGCCGGGGCGATGAAAGATCTCGGCCGGGCAACCATCATCGGCGAACAATCTTTCGGCAAAGGCACTGTGCAACTCCCGCACACCCTCAGCGACGGCTCGCAATTGCGTGTCACCATCGCCGAATGGCTGACCCCGGACGGCAACTCGATTGACAAAACGGGTATCGTGCCCGATATTGTGGTCGAACTGACGCAGGAAGATTTTGTGGACGGGCGTGACCCCCAACTTGACCGCGCTGTGGAATTTTTACAGGGCAAAAGCGAGGCAGTGTTCATCCCCTGCCCGGAATTGAAACACTCGAATTGACAATGAAACCATCAGGCATCAAAATTATTGCTACCAACCGCAAAGCCTATCACGATTATCACATTCTGGATACATTCGAAGCCGGAATGGTGCTGACCGGCAGCGAAATTAAAAGCATCCGCGCGGGGCAAATCAGCCTGCGTGATGGATATGCCACCATTCAGGATGATGAAATCTGGTTGATGAACGTGCATATCGCACCGTATCATCAAGCCAACCGAGAAAATCACGAGCCGCGTCGCACCCGGAAACTGTTGCTGCACCGCCGCGAAATCAACCGGCTCATCGGCAAATTGCGCGAAAAAGGGTTGACGCTCATCCCGCTGAAAGTTTATCTGAAAAACAACCGCGCCAAAGTAGAATTGGGGCTGGCCGTAGGTAAAAAACAGTACGATAAACGTGCCGCGCTGAAAGAAAAAGAGTCTCGGCGACAGATTAACCGCGCGCTTGGACGGCGCAACAAAGGTTATGAATAATGAGCCGCAACAATGAACACCGCCGTACATTTTAATCCCGAACAACTTTCGCACACCGCTGCCAAATTTGGCACACCGGTGTATGTTTATCACGCCGATATCATCCGCCAACGGGCAACCGCGCTGAAAAACGCGCTCGCGCCACTGAACCCGCACATTCATTTCAGCGTGAAAGCCAACAGCAACCGCGCCATTTTGCAACTCATCCACTCGCTCGGTTTTGGATTTGATGTGGTTTCCGGTGGTGAATTGGCACGTTTGCAAGCTGCCGGTATCCCCGTTACCGATGTCAGTTTTGCCGGAGTGGGTAAAACCGTGTCGGAAATTCAGCGCGCGCTGGCAGCGAACATCGGATATTTTACCGTCGAATCGGCGGGCGAATTGCAACGCATCGCCGAATTGGCGACAGAATTGCAACAACCGGCGCGGGCGGTGCTGCGCCTCAACCCCAATGTAGATGCCCATACCCACAAATTCATCACCACCGGACACGCCGAAAACAAATTCGGAATGGATTTTGTCACGGCCGCCGACCTGTGGCGGCAATTCGACAGCCATCCCGCCGTTACCATTGAAGGCATCCATCTGCACATCGGCTCGCAAGTTAGCCAAATTGAACCGTATGTCGAAGCCGCACGGAAAGGGCTGGATTTTATTGCCGCTCGCCGAGCCGAAGGGCTGACGGTGCGCCGTTTTGATATGGGTGGCGGATTCGGCATTAGCTATCAGGGCGAAGCCGCGCTATCACTACCCGATTTGGCAGCGGCACTGCGCCCGCTGTTCGATGAGCAATCGCTGGAACTGGTCTTCGAGCCGGGGCGCTGGCTGGTTGCGCCGGCGGGGGTACTATTGATGACGGTGCAATACGTCAAAAAATCGGAGCGAAAAACGTTCATCGTCACCGATGCGGGTATGCACACGATGATTCGTCCGGCGCTATACAGCGGCCAGCACCGCATCGAACCGTTAAAACCGCCTGCCGCCGGAACTGCACCAATTTTGTGTGATGTCGTCGGTCCCGTGTGCGAATCTACCGATTTTTTGGCGCAAGACAGGCTGCTGCCCCCCGTCCAACCCGGCGATGTGCTGGCACTGCTCGATGCCGGGGCGTATGGTATGGTTATGGCATCAAATTACAACAGCCATCCCCGTCCGGCGGAAGTGCTGTTCGATGGGGATGGCGTTCGGCTGGTGCGCCGCCGTGAATCGATAGACGATCTATGGCGGTTGGAAGTTTTGTAACTGAACCGAGCAGGAAAATATAAACTCCCGTTTTCGCGGGAATGACATTACAATCCAGCAAACGTTTTTTGAGGAATATTTATGCCGGAGCACAATCTCTCTTTTGAACAATTCTCTGTAAACATTGATACATCAAAACCAAACGTTGCCCGAATGTACGATTATCTTTTGGGCGGATACCACAATTTTGAAGCCGACAGGCAATTGGCAGAACAAATTCTCGCCGTACACCCCGATTCAAAACTGAATGCGTTTATTAACCGCAGCGTGTTGCAGCGAATGGTTGAATATATGGCGCAAGCGGGAATTTCGCAGTTTTTGGATATCGGTGCGGGGATTCCCACCGTGCAAAACACACACGAAACCGCACAAGCCATCAACCCCGATGCGAAAGTGGTATATGTCGATATTGACCCTATTGCAGTTGCCCACAGTAAAATGCTGTTGAAGGATAATCCCCGCGTTGATGCTTTTCAAGCCGATGCCGGTCACATCGAGTTGATTTTAGACCATCCGATCACCAAAGGCCTGATTGACTTTCGGCAGCCGGTGGGGGTATTGTTGATTTCGGTGTTGCATTATATCACCGATGATGAGGATGCGTATCGGGTTGTCGATAAAATTAAATCGGCAATGGCTGCCGGAAGCTATTTGGCAATCATCCACAGCACGTTGGATGGCTACAAACCAGCTTCGGCAGAAGATGCCGACCGCTTGTTGAAACTGGCAAGCGCAGCACACCACCGCGATAAAGCGGAAATTGCACGGTTTTTTGATGGGTTGGATTTGGTCGAACCGGGGTTGGTTTATAGCCCGCGGTGGCATCCGATGTCGGAGAACGACCCGTTTTATGATGAGCCGTGGCGTGCATTTGGATACGGGGGCATTGGGCGCAAGCCGTAGAATGTCTATTTGACCGGTTTGGCAACCACAATGACGCGGTGAGTGTTGTTGGTGTAGGGCCAGCACGTCACCATTGTTACCCGTTCATCGGTGGTGGGGGCAATCCATTCGGCATTTTTTTGGCGAACTTCCGGCGGTTCGCCTTTTTCTTTCACGATAGTTTTCAATTCGATGGTGTAGGTGAAAACCCCGTCGGCGGTGTAAAGTTCGACGGTGTCGCCCACTTCCACATTTACCAAATTTTTGAACACTTCGCCGTTGATGTTATGGTGACCCGCCAGCACGGTGTTGCCCGGTTCACCCGCCCGCGCCGAAGTTTCGTGCCAGCCGACGGCATAATCGGCAACGTGCCATACACTGTACTGCAAGCCATTCTGCTCGACAATATCCCAGCCAACCGGCACTACTTTCGAATCGATACCCACTGCCGGGATTACCAGCCGAATGGGCGGTTGAGGGGCAAACGATTGGCCGGTGGGCGGTTTGTCCGGCGGCGCATCCACCGGAATGGGCGCAGTGGTGGCAGTGACGGTTGCGGGGGGCGGGGTGGCGGTGGGCAACATTGCATTCGTTTCGATGATAACGGGTGTTGGGTCGTCTTGATTGGGCGTATCGGGGAGAATGCTGGGTGGGGCAACAACGCGGGTGGGGGTGGCGGTGGGTGCAATTGTGCCGGTAGCGGTCGGCGTGGGTGATGGCACTGCCCACGGTGTGCTCGATGGGGTGGGGGCGATATAGACCACCAACTGCCGTGTGGCGGTCGGTGTCGGTACGATACCCAGAATGGGATTCCAGTTCGATTGCATATCCTGCACCGCCCAAAGCAGCACAATCCCACTGAGGATGACCAGTGTCCACACAAAACTGGCAAACATCAGCGCAATCTGCTCAAAAATCAGTTGGTTGGGCGATACACGTTGCATTAGATTTTTTGTCCGCTATCCTTTTCAATCCGTGCCATTGCCGCCAAAGCAACGATTAACGCAATCAGTGCGGCAACCTGCACCATTCGATACCCGCCGCCGATGGTGGCAGGCAGGGCAAAAAACGGGTCGAGCAACAGCCGTGCCCCGGCATACAGCGCTATCAGCAACCAAAACAAAAATCCGGATGGATGGGGCTTGGTGCGCCAAAACCACAGCACCCCGAAAATGATTGCTGCCGCCAGCGTGACATACAAATGTGCCGGATGGCGGGCTTCGCCGAATTGGGTGATTGCCCACGGCAAAGTGGTGGGCGCACCCAGAGTTTGACTGCCCAAAAATGCGCCGATACCACCGATGACCAAGCCCAAGGCTGCGCCAACTGCGCCCACATCGGCAATTGTGGCAAGATCAAGCTTGTTACGATAAACATACACAATCGCAGCGATGAACGCAAACAGCACCGCTTCGGGCGCGGCGATGGCATTCGCAGTCAGCGCCAGGGCTTGCAGCGGGGCATCGGCATAGGCATCCCAGTGGGTCAGCACATACCAAAAACGCCCGCCGAGAATACCGGCCACAAACATATAAAGTCCGATGTTGTACAAATGGTCGCCATCAATGCCGCGACGTTCTGCCTCTTTTGCCGCAAGCCACATCGCTGCCCAAAAGGCAATCAAAGATAAAAAGGGATATGATGGAATGGTGGCGGGCCCTATTGAAATGTATGTGAGCATTTATAACTCCGGCACTTTTGATTCGATATAGGCTTTGTTAACCGCGCCGGTAAAAACTTCGCTCACGATGCCGTTGCGGTCGATAAAAACCGAAGTGGGCAATCCCAAAATGTTGTATGCGCGGGCAGCCGTACCGTCCGGGTCAAGCAGTACCGGGTATGTCACGCCGAATTCGCGCAGGAAAGCGTCCACGTCGCCACCATCCTGCGAAGTCATATTTACCCCGATGATGACCAATTTATCGCCGATTTCGCGGTGAGTGGCTTGCAGGTCGGGTGTTTCGGCGCGGCAGGGGGGACACCAGGTTGCCCAAAAATTGAGCAGTACCGGCTTGCCCCGAAAATCGCTGAGTTGGATTTTCTGCCCGTCTGTGCTGATGAGTGCAATTTCCGGCGCGGGGTGCCCCTTGACGGGTGCAGGCGCGAGTGTGTCGGCTGCGGCGCTGTTTTCGGCGGGCACGCGGTTGAGAATTATCCACACACCGCCCAAAATAATAACTACACCCAGTAAAATTATCCAGCGAACCATCGCCGGTTGTTGTTTTGCAGTTGTTGCCATAAAATCACCTCGGTGACACTATAAAAAAGTGCTGCCATTTTGTCAAACGAATGGCACTGTCTATTATACCGTTGGTGTGCCGTTTTATCCGTAACTCGCCTTACATCAAGGGTGCGTTTCAGTTTTCAGGCAAATTTTAACCCGGAAATGAATTTCCGGGCTAAAAGCCCAAGCCGACTTAAGTCGGCTTAAGTTTTGAGCGTGTCATTTCAATAAATTGGGGTACAATATC
>Ga0114931_10000302_pt1 | contig 57829 bp, 45 predicted proteins | sample 2SBtaG_FD_89579 | JGI IMG/M metagenome (GOLD analysis project Ga0114931, IMG submission 89579) | Deep subsurface microbial communities from Kolumbo volcano to uncover new lineages of life (NeLLi) - 2SBTROV14_V59a metaG | ecosystem: Environmental > Aquatic > Marine > Volcanic | place: Kolumbo... | reverse complement strand
GGCGCCTTTCGATGACAGGAGACCCTGCAGCTTGACGGGTTGAAAAGCCAAATCGAACTGAGTTGGCTCCATCCGGGCGAGTAGTGATGCTACGATGGCCTGTCTGGTATCCGTGCTGGAGTTAGCTTTCCGGGAGGCCAGACGAATGGTCGTAACCTTGCCGAAACGGCTGCCCCACAATTCCTGTCCTGTTACCAGGGAGACAAACGCCTTGGGCATGCCTTTGTAAGCATCCCAGTAGTCTTCATCTTTTTTTCTGATGAGGGACAGGTCGACCTCAAAAGGCGGATCCCAGTCCGCCATGTTATCAGCCTCAGAGATGCCCGGGAAATCGGGCGTCAAATGTGAGTCGACTGCCAGGCCGGACATGGCGAGCACACCCTTGACGGTGAATTCAGTTTCGCGGGTAATGAGTTCGTCCCGCGATCCCACACCAAAATAAGTCATGGAAATGTTGTCCCCTGGTTTGACCCGAAGGTCACGGGCGGCCCAGGCATTGACGAGTATTTCATCATGTCCCAGGGCAGGGGCGGGGGCGCCACTGATGAGCCGCAGCGGTTTATAGGGCGCAGGGATGGGAAGATCGAGAGACGCGACTGTTGAATAGGGCAAAGTCCGGCCGTGCGCGATCATTTTATTGGCCAGGTAAGTATAGCTCGGCAGCAGACTCAGCTTCAGGTCCTGGGCAACGTCAGTGGCCAGTGCCACCACTTGCGGTGACAAGAGCGATTGCTTGCTGCCAAGCACGAAAACCTCACCCACTTCATCCAGAGTTAAACCAAGATCTTCGAAAGCCAGCTCGGTTTTCAAGATGGCCTGCAATTTCTGCGACGCGTCGAATCTCTCGGGAGATTGGAGCTGCGATACGGCGATGACATTGATACTCTTCGGCTGTTCGAGAGCCTTTTGCAAAACCGGCAGGATGACATAAGCATTTTTTGGCAGCGCCTGATTGGGTCGCAAACTGAACCGCCCCAACCCGTCATCAGGGATCACGGCGGTCAATGTCAGGCGAACGCTTTCGACCAAATCTTCTGTATCTTTGTCTCCCAGGAGAGACCCGCTGGCGATATCGGTGGGCTTTTGAAAGGACAAAACAATCTGGTCGCCGGGCGAGGCGCCTATTTCTTGCTGCAAGGATGCGTTTATGACGACAGACGGGAAGAGCTGACCGTCTGGCTTGCGCAGATGCGCGGAAATGTCCTGACTCTTAGGGTAAAATTCTATCAGCCGCTGGTCCAGGCCAAGCACGTTTATTTGGGATGCCCGCGCTTTTGTCTTTGCGTGCACAGCGGTGCCATTCAAAAAAATAGCCGGTGCGGCCGCAGCGAACTCGACCGAAAAATTCTCGTTGGAGGCAATATCCTTGACAAGGTCCTCGCGCAAAAACTTTTGCGATACCATCAAGTGGTCTATTTCGCCGAGCCGGTTGAGCGTCAAGTCACGCAAGCTGCCCTTGACGGAGTCTCCGACCAACAGGGCGCCGGTCAGGACGGCGGTGGCCACCGCTGCCGCCAGGGTGACCGCCAAATTGATGCGCCAATAGTAGGTCAGGCTGCGACGCATGCCCCCTCCGTCAGGTCAAAACGTTTGGGAAAACGCTTGGCCAGCGCCAGGCTATGCGTCACCACGATCAAGATGTTGTGTTCGTCCTCATGCAGTTTGAAAAACAGATCCGCGACGGATTGCGCCGTTTTTTGGTCGAGATTTCCGGTCGGTTCGTCGCAAAGCAGAATCTGAGGCCGATTGACCAGGGCGCGGGCGATGGCAACACGCTGTCTTTCGCCACCAGACAGCTCTGCGGGGCTGTGCGTTATGCGATCGCTCAATCCCACCTTTTCAAGTAAGAGAGCAGCACGACTCTAACCATCCGGCGTCGTCCCCGGGAAGGCAAAGGTTGGGACGAGCACGTTTTCAAGCACATCGTACTGTGGCAGTAGATGGTGGTCCTGAAACACAAAGCCAATTTGCTCGTTGCGAAACCGAGCCAGCTGCGGTTCGGAAAAAGCAGTGGGGTCTTGCCCGTTAATCTCAATTTTGCCCGAACTGGGCACGTCCAACGTGCCGATCAGGTGCAGGAGGGTGCTCTTGCCGCAACCGGAGGGACCGGTAATGGCGGCCGCATCGCCAGACTGGAAGGTGAGGTTGACACCCGTTAGGACCGGAATGGAGAGCGCCGCCTTGCCATAAGTCTTATGTACATCCGTCAGTTTGAGCGTGGTTTGATTTGAATTTGACATGAGAAATCCGCTTGTTAAAGAGAGGATTTGGGCGAGTTGCTCAGGCCCTCCGCCCGCGATTCGCTTGCGCCCTCTATTTGCCCGGCGACATGGTCCGGAATGGCGATCGCCCGAATAGGTTCGCCCGGGTTACAAACGCAACAGGCAGCCGTTATTTGACCGCGCGCAATCAAGTCTTGCGAACGCCGGAACTCAAAGTCGTAAGTTATTGATTTCTTGCCTTTGCGAAAAACAGCCATTTGAATCTCTACCTCTTCTTCGAATCGGAGCGGTTTCAGGTACTCGCAGGAAGCTTGCAAACGAGGCCAGCCAATCTGATTGCCGTCGACGGTTGTGGATACGCTCGTCCCCAACGACCGCAGGAACTCGTGTTCAGCCGTCTCCATGAAAACAAAAAAACGCGCGAAATGAACGATCCCGGCCATGTCTGTGTCGGAGAATTCAATTTTGCGTTTTGTTCGAAACCGCGTGGCCATTTTAGTTTGAGGCGGCCCCTGCATCCGGCAAAGGTGAATGCTCTGAGCTGGCGACAGACTTGGCGGGAGCAGGGCCGGGTTTGTAAAAAGTCACAAGACAGCCGCCAAGGGCAGCGAGTAAAATGCCCGCCACAAACTGCCAGCGCAAGGCACCAATACCACCGGCAGGGGGATGCAGCGCCAAAGCGACCACGGCATTCACGATCGGCGCGCCAGCAAAGATGATCGCCATAACGACACTTGGGGCGCCTTTGGCCCCGAATGCCAATAGTACGCAAAATGCACCTAACGCGCCAACGATGCCGGCCAAAAGCGACCAACCCATCCCCTTCGCGGTAAAAGTCCAGGCGGCGCCGTTGACCGCCAGCACAAGGGCGGGAGCCAACACGGCAGATACCAGATAAGCGATGCCAACAAATAGAAAGGCCTTGTAGCGCCCGTTAACCGGGTCGCCCATGGCCATTTGCCCGGTGTGCAGGAAGATGCCGTAAACACCCCAGAGCGCCACGGTCATCAACGAAAAAAGCAGCCAAGTCATGCCAGTCGAAGAGGAGTCAGCGGGCATAGATCATATCTCCTTCCTTGAATAGTGATTGAGCAAAAACTAGTGCGAGGCGTCCTCGCCGAGCATTTTCGTTCAGTGCTTTGCGGCTAAGAGTGCCCTCGGCGAGACGCCGTCGGGCTAGTTTTATTTGAGTTTTCGGTCAAGCACTGAATAAGTGCTATCCATAGAATGCCGAACAGCCGACCAGGCGAGAGCCACCACAAGATAACACCTCTGCCCATCAGGGTCAATTAGAAATTCACGGTGAAACGGGTTCGGATTCTTTCATGCAGGCACGGTAAACCTCAAGCGTCGCTTCCGCCATCTTATCGTCACTGAACGCCTGGTGAACAACCGAGTATCCGGCGGCGCCCAGTTTCCGGCGACGGTCGGCATCAGAAGCAAGCGTCGCCAGGCCCTCGGACAGCGTATCTGCCGATTCCGGCCTGACCAAGATGCCTCCACCAGTCTTGTCAATGAGTTCCGGGAAAATACCATGTGCCGGTTGAACTACTGGAACACCATTGGCCATCGCTTCCAAAATAGATAAGCCTTTCGATTCTTTGTAAACCGTCGGGACAGAAAAGATGTCTAAACTTTGTAAAAAAGCGATCTTGCCCTGACGGTCCACCTCTCCGGCATATTCAACAACATCCTCTATTCCCAGTTCCCGAATGCGACGACGCAGGGTCTCGAAATACGATTCATCTTTCCCGTCCAGGTAGCCCGCAATTCGCAATTTGAACGCTGCCGGTTCGTGCTTTATCCAAAGTTTGTAGAAGGCCTCCACCAGCAGGTGTAAGCCTTTTTCCGGGCAGATGCGCGCCAGGTACCCAATCGTGAGCCGCCGATCATCTGCCTTCCTTTCAGCCACGCCGTGGCCGTCTAACTTGATGCCAAGCCTTACCACCCGAATGACGTTTCGACTCAGTCCCAGATAGTTCGACATGAAGCCGGCGTAATAGTCGCTGGTCGCGAGAACGACGTCGACGTCACGCGATCGTTTCTGTAAAAGCCGCCGCGCTTCTGACTTATATGGTTCCGTCAAATCATCCAGGAACAAGTCCTCTCCTTGAACCCCACAAACCACCGGCACCTTGAGACGTCTCTTGATTTCACGGGCAAATCCAACCAACATGGAGTGATTGAGATGAACAATATCCGGCTTGTAGTCGCTGACCAACCAATCGACCAGCGCTTCCAGCTCCTTGCGCTGATGACCCGCTTCTCCTCTAAGCACTGAAACAGTTAACCGACCGAGATCCTTTGCGTTCGTGGAAGAGCTAAAGCGCGCCAGCCAGTTCAGGAGAGCCGGACTGGTCAGCATCTTATCGAGAACGGGATGAACGCGCCGAAAGAAACTGAATTTTTCTTCCAGATAGACGCTTAGTCCGCTAAAAAAAATGCGGTCAAGACTAACATCTTCCTCATCGGTCCGAATCGGCGTATAAGTCGGAATGAGGGCCACCTCATGTCCACGCCGCATCAAGGCTGAGGCCAGGGTATTGTCGTGGATACAGGTGCCGCAAATCATGCCGGCAGCACCGGTCGCTATGTAGGCAATTCTCATCGTGTTGTTTTTACTTCCAATGCACTCACCGTTACCTTCAACCCGTCTGCGGCGTACTCTGCAAAGGGACAGACTGACGGACGTTCTGCGCGCTAGGTTCAAAGAATTTTGCGAGGGCAATAGGTTCGGGGGCTTTGGAGAACAGCGAGCCCAAAACCATGGCCAGGCTAGACAGGCCCAAAATGACTGCAACCGGCATAAGGCCGGTTTGTCCAACCGAGTAACCGGGCACCTGCCAGCCCTGGGCAAAAAAGAAAGCCCAGGAAACAATCACGGCTATGATGGCGCTGGCTGCGCCAACCTTCGTACTACGCCGCCAAAACAGGGCCGCCACGACCACCGGGATCAACCCGGCAAACCCGGTGAAAGACCAGATGGCCAGCCCGAAAATGCTGGGATTTGACATGAGAGACCAGAGATAGGTCAGCAGTAGAATCAAGACCACGAACAGCCGTCCGAACCAGACTTGCCGCCGTTCGCTCATCTGGTCCTTAAAGCCGTAGTGAGCCAGAATGTCATGTGTGAACATCGTTCCGATCGAGAGAACCTGCGAATCCAGTGATGACATGATCGCCGCGAACACGCCGGCGGCCAGGAGTCCGGCCAAGACATCGGGCGCGTGCAGGCCAATCATACGCACGAGAATGGAATTAGCCGCGCCACCGGTCAGACCTGGAAAATCGGAGGTGCCGAGGAGGCCGAGGAGTACACTGGGAATCCAGACGATGGCCAGGCAAATGGGATAAAACACGACGGTGTGACGAAATGTCTCTGCTCTTTTTGCTGACAACCAGTGCATGAAGATATGCGGAAACATGCCCACTGAAAGTGGGATCAGCATATAGCTGGCAAACATGAGCCGATTGACGCTTTCACCACGAATCATCAATTCCGGGTGTGCTTCGGCAACCTTCGCCAGGCCGTTGCTCAATCCGCCGACGCTGTCGACGACAGTAAAAAAAGTTGCCGCTCCCAGCACCATAAAAACCAGGGTCTGGAACGTATTCGCCCAGGCGGTACCCCGCAATCCACCAAAGGTTACGTAGCAAAGAATAACGATACTAACCAGCAAACCGCCGGCCCAGGCTGGAACCTGCCCGTGCGTAATCTGATTCATGGTCAAGCCGCCGCCCAGCACGCCGATGAGCAGATACGGCACCATGAAGCCGGTCAGCACAATGAAGAGCAGGAGTCCGAGGCCATCGGAACCCCAGCGGTCCCGAAAGTACTGGATCTGAGTAATATAGCCATATTTCTTGCCCAAAGCCCAGGCCCTGGTGCCGATAAAAAAAAAGACGGCCGGCACGACCACCGCTGAACTGGAAGCCATCAGCCCAAAAACACCGATGCCGATGTGGTAGGCTTCGCCCGATGCCCCGAGCAGCGCAAACGCCGTCATGTGCGTTCCGAACAGTGACATCAAAAGCACAAACGGACCGATGCTTCGGGTCGCAACAAAATAGTCCTCGCCCGTGCCCCGGAACAACCGATGACTTGCCAGGCCAATGATGAGGACCAAAGCGAGATAAATAAGAATGATGGTAAGCGTCATGGTTCCTGCGCGCCGCCGGAATCATCCTGCAGGTGTTTGGGCCAGGCAAAACGAACAAACAGATAAAACAGCGCCGAAGCAACCACGCAATAAAAGACATGGTAGAGAAAACCGACCGGAACTGACAGAATCATCCGGCCGTCCTGCCAAAGCCAGAAATCGTTGTGCAGCAACACAAAGGCTACCAGGGTGAGGTAGAGAAGCCCGGTGCGTCGCAAATTCCCTCCGCGTTCAAAACAAATGAAAACGTTCCGTTACTGACGCTTCAGACGCTAGCCTGTTTTTCCAGCCCAGGCACGCCAAATTCTGCCATGTTCTCGAATAAGCCGTTGACCGGCTCGCGATAGATATTTCCTACCAGAATATTGATGATCTCTTTGCGACAGCTCGGATATTTCTTGAGAAACCGGGCAAAACTGAATTCGCGCGTATAGAACGCGTAGACCAGCTTCCTGATAGAATCGAGTCCAGCCAGATATTCGGGGGCAAATTTTCCTAACTGTTGTGCAGAAAGATCAGATTTCTGCAAAGCTGAATCGATCGCATCTGCGGCCATTTCCCCACTCTTCAGCGCGAGAAAAATGCCGGAAGAATAAATCGGGTCGAGAAAACCGAAAGCGTCACCGACCAGCACCCAACCGTCACCGGCGATGCGGCTGGCCATATAGGAAAACTCTTTGGTTGTTTTCATTGGGAAAATTGCGCTGGCACGTGCAAGACGCGGCGCCAGAGCCGGACATTTCACGAGCTCTTCATCAAATATTTGCTGGGGGTCTCCGGCACGCTGTCTCAGAAGATAGTCGATGTGACCGACAACGCCCACGCTGACAATGTCATCCGCCAGCGGAATGTACCAGAACCAGGAATCCTGGTTCTGCGTGTGAAACACGATAGTCGCGCCTTCGTCGATGCCCGAGTCCCGGTAGGCGCCGCGAAAATGTGTGTAGACGGCGGCATTCTCCAACCAATCTTCACATTTGCTAATCTTCAGTTTGCGGGAGAGCAGCGCGCTTTGCCCCGACGCGTCCACGATGACGCTGGCGCTCAGCTCCCGGACGCTTTTGTCCGGCATCCTGGCGCGGACACCAACGGCTTTCTCGCCGTCAAAAAGGATATCCAGCACACTGATGCCATGCCGGACATCCGCGCCCTTTTCACGGGCGTTCCCCAGCATGAGCTGGTCAAATTCGCTCCGCAGCACCTGCCAGGTTTGTGAGCGTTCAATCGGTTCATTCTCACTAAAATAAAACGGTGCGCCTGCTTTGCCGGACTTGCCGTAGAACTGAACACTAAATTTGCGGACGAAGGTACTTTTCTTCATTTGGTCGAAAACGCCCAGGCGCTGTAAGGTCCAATAAGTGCCGGGCATTAAAGACTCACCAATCCTGAATCTCGGATATTCATCCCGTTCAAGCAGCAATACGTCATGTCCTTTTTCAGCTACCAAGGCCGCAGTCGTGGCACCAGCCGGGCCGCCGCCAATTACGATGACATCATAGGCTGAACTTATCTCGTTGTCGCTCACCGTAGTCATTTTAGGAATCTCTTTCCTCTTAGAGTGAAAAATCTACCGAACCGAAAATGGCCCGCGGGCGAGCCGGGGTTACCGAAAATTGATTAAACCCGCGCGTTTCATAGTTATTGTCTCCCAAATTCTTGATATTCAGCCCCCAGCGTATATTTTTATACGAATAATAAAGGGTCGCGTCAAGGGTCACATACCCATCAATCTTGAAAACATTATCCTCGTCTATGAATTGACTGCTCAGGTAACGTACCCCGCCGCCGACGCCCAACCCATTGCGAAATTCTTTTGTCACCCAGAAATTGAGCAAATGGTCCGGGACAAATGCCGGGGTGTTGCCGGATCGATCGGCTACGACAGGCAGACCTTGAGCATCGCGTGGTGCCAGAATGTCAATTTCGCTGAACCGGGTCAGTTCCGCATCCACAAAAGTGTAGTTCAAGAAGGTGTGCAAACCCGGGACCGGTTCAGCCGATATCTCAAAGTCCAGGCCGCGGGAGCGCTGATCACCGCGCTGCCGGTTGATTCGCGTGACATCGATGATGGCGATGTTATCTTTTTTCAAATGATAAACAGCAAGGGAAGATGTCAAGCGGCCACCAAGCGCCTTGACCTTGGCACCTAGCTCTATCTGGGTTCCTTCTTCAGCTTGTGGTTCCCCCGGGATGGTGGTGGGGGGCGGACGGAACGACTGCCCTGCATTGGCGTAGAGTGACAATTCCGCCGTCGGCGCAACCACCAGGCCAACCATGGGGCTGAACCTGCGGTACGTTCTATCCGTCGCGGATGGGACCGGCACCTGAGCGGCAAAATCGAAGTCGATGCGGTCGTCCTGGTAATTGATGAAGTCGAACCGGCCTCCCCAAAACAGTTGCACCTGGTCCGAAAATCTGGTTTGACTAATGAAATAGGGGGCCACGACAAGGCTCCGGCCGTCGCCGACCGCGAGAGGAGCCAGGAAAAGCTGACTGCGATCGGTAACGGTTTCGACTGGACTAAACAGGTCGATCGGCGCCACCTGTCCGATTTGAAAGTCGAAGTCGTCCCCAAAGCGCGCTACTTCCAGACCGGTCAGAAGGTCATGTTTCACCTGGCCGGTTTTGAAGGAAAATAATGTTTCAAATTGGTTGCCAAAAAATTGTTGTACGTCATCGAGACCGGACAGTGTGCGCTGCACATCAAATTTGCCGGGCGAGGTAAAATCAGGGAAAGCTCCGCCCAACAGAGTACCGGTGGACTGCCAGCTTAGCCGGGTAAAATAGAATTTGTTGCGGATTGAAATAGAGTGGTTCAATTCGCGTGTGTAATCCAGTCGCACGCGGAACATCTCCTGATCGGAGAAATCGAGTGGTGTCTGGTAGGACCGCTCTCGGGGCACATTTGGAATTTGCGGGATGAGTTGAAAGCTCTGGTCCGGCACGAACATCAAAGGTAAACCGGAATCAGGTTGATACTCACTCTTGACAAATTCAAAATTCGCCGTCAGGGAGCTATTCTGGTCAATTCGCCAGGCAACGGCTGGATTGAAGGCGTAGCTGTTATTGTCCATCTCGTCCCGGTACTCCTCGGAATCTTGCCAGAAACCGTTGAGCCGGAAAGCGAGGTTTTTTTCGGGGTTCGTTGCCCCAAGGTCAAACGTGCCCCGGAAAGATTGAAAGTCACCGTAGGAGCCGGAGGCGTTAGCAAAATTCTGAAAAAGGGGCTGCTTGCGGACCAGGTTGACCGCACCGGAGAGCGGATTGCCGCCATAAAGGAAAGAGGACGGGCCCTTCAACACCTCGATACGGTCCAGGTTGTAAAGGTTGTAGAAACTGACCTCTGGTTCCACGGCGCCATCAGTCAAAACCAATCCTCCACTAAGCGACTCGAAGCCCCGAATCAGGAAAAAGTCATGCGTACCGAAACCGTTTTGCACGTTGACCCCACTGACATTTTTCAACGCGTCCCGCATAGTCGAACCATTTTGAGCGTTAAAGAGACCCTGGTCCACGATTCCGATACTGGCCGGTGTGGCTTGCAGCGGCAGCAGCATTTTCGTGGCAATCGCGTTTAATGTTGGAATCTTGAGATGTCGTTGCGCCTCTACCGTGACCGTGTCAGCCCAGTAAAACAAACTCACATCGTCGGCCTGGCCGCGCACGATGGAAGACGTCACCATCAGAAGCAGCGAGGCGACGAGAGATTTAGTCAAATTCATTTTGTAAGGGTCTCCATCAGAGCGTTATTGTTACGCACCATCCTTGTGTTAAGTTATCTTCCATAAATTAATTGGTGTCTCACCCGGCTGGCTTCCAGTCGATCCGTCCTACTTGAACCGGCGCAAATCAATTGCCACAATCTCCTTCTGGTTTCTCAAATACAGGATGCCATTGGACAGGGTCGGCATGGTCCAGCATTTTCCTGTGAGCACCTGAGCACGCGCATTTTCAACGTACCGGGATGTGTTTGCTTCAGCCAAAACCAACTTTCCTTTCTCTCCCAGAATGATGAGCTGCCCGTCCGCGACCATGAGGGAGCCTTTGCCCAAACCGCGCGTCATCCACTTTGTTTCCTCTGTCTCGACGTCGATGCACTTGAGAGTTGCTTCGTCAAATCCAAATAAGTGTCCTGAGACGAGAATACTGGAACTAAATTTGTTCCGCATGATTTTACTTTTCCAAACTACTTCACGGCTGCTGCCCGCGCCTTGCGGCTTGATTCTTAGAACGGCCCCACCCGTGCCATAGCCAGACGAGACAAAAACCTTGTCCGGAGCGATGAAAATCGGTGTCGCTGCATTCACATCGTAACTTGTTTCCCAGGGATAATCCCAATATTTTCGACCCGTCTCCGGGTCGACCGAAATCAAGGAATTTCCGGTCAGGCAAAGCACTTGTTGCTGACCGTGGACCGTAACGGCGATGGGCGCGGAGTAACCTGGTAGTTCGGTTGGTGTCTTCCACAAAACTTTCCCTGTCTCTTTGTCGAAAGCCACAAATCCGAAGCCGTTTCCCCCACCGACATCCACCAGCAGCTTGTCCTCATAGACTAATGGTGAGGTGGAGACACCCCATTGCGGCACCTTGGCGCCATATTCTTGCGGCAGATTGTGCTGCCACAACATTAGACCGTCTCGAATGTCTATGGCTGCAAGAGTACCTTTCGCGCTCAAGGCGAATACGAATTTGCCATCCAGCGAGGGAGTGGAACGCGGTCCGTCGCCAAATTGATTGTTAAATCTTGAATCAATCCGGGTGCGCCAAACCTCTCTTTTGTTTTTCATTTTTAGACTATGACAAACGACAAATTCATCCGGCGTTTTCGCCTCGCTCAGCATCGTGATCAAACGAAACCTGGAGACGACGACGCCGGAGTAGCCGTCCCCGGCCGGCAATCGAAACAGGATCTTCGGTCCCCCTTCGTCCCACCCTTTGACGAGTCCGGTTTCCGCAGAAATGCCATCGCGGTGGATGCCGCGCCACTGCGGCCAGTCATCTCGTGCACGGACAGTTGATGATACCGAAATGAGCACTATAAACACAACAGCTGAGCAGAGCAAAGTTGACACACAGCGCCATTTTTTTCGATTTACATGCATCATATCAAAATCCTCACAACGATTCTAAGCGACATACTTTGCTTCATCCTCCTCTTACAAGCTGAGAAAGACCGCTGGTAGATATGACCCGCCGTTTACTCGATTGTCATGCCAAACCTGATTCGAATCCATCCGAGGCGATGCACACGCCTTTCAGGTTGAGTTGGGGAAGCCCGGCCTATTCTGCCATGCCTTATTTGCGCGTTTGTGCCGTCCCGAAGAATTTCTCCAGGATATGGTCGGTCCGGTTCCGCCAGCTGGCCCATCCAAAGCCTTCGTGAACTTCACGGCTTTCTACTCGATAGCCCTTGCCCTCCAAAAGTTTGACCAGTCTCTTGTTGTCGTCACTCCAGCTAAACCCCTGTCCGCGCTGACCGTACTTCGCCCAATCCAGATAAAAATCTAAATCTAACTTCTCAGTCTCCTTGATGCGTGCGATCAACTCCTCGCCGCCGCTGCCGGCATAAGAATGGGTTGATTGTCCGGCGATCATGCTTGCGGTGCCTGGATATTTCAGCGCGGCATAAATGGCTGCATACCCGCCTTCGTCTGCACCCATGAAGAGCCTGCTTGCGGGCGTGGCCAAGGTGCGGTAGGTTGCATCGATTTTCGGAATCAGTTCCTCGACGAACATCTGTGCGTGCTGGTCACGCCCTTGCCGTGCATATTCCCGAAAAGGAGCGGGTGATTCAACAAATACGGCGATGAGAGGTTGAATCTGATGCGCGGCGATGAGATTATCCAGCGTATTCGGCATCAGCCCCATATCTTTAGCAAAGTTGCCATAGTTGACGTAGACGGTGGCATATCTATCCTGGCTTTTCTCATAGCCAAAAGGCAGATAAACATGCACCTTGCGCTGGTTGTTGAACATCTTGCTTTCCAATTCAAATGTCGTAATCGTACCACCCTTGCCGGTTGGCTCATCAAAGTGTGTCGGCCGTACCCATTGCGGCATCCTCAGTTCTGAGGCTTCATTGTTTTGGAAAGTGAAGGAAGGTACCTTGTTTGGATTGCGAGGGTCAGTAACAAAATTGTCAAAATCTTTTCTAAAAATATAATCAAGACGCGCGTCCGGTTCCAATTCAAAGGAAATGAAGAACAGGTCCGTCCCGTCGACGTGCCGCAGCGCAGACTCCCGGCCGGTCGGCAGCATGTCTCCCTGAAGCGCTACATCTTTTGCCTCGCCATAGTAGACGACATGAGCGAATCGATCCTCTTCAATAATCGGAAAGGATTGTTGTTTTGCGATGAACGCATCAGCTATGGCCTTTTTCTTCGCTGCTGCTGCGGCTTCAATTTCTTTAACAACCGTTGCAAATTGGCCCTGAGGATTTAGCATTTCAACCTTAGGCTGTGCCAGCTTGGTTATTTGATCAACCGGCACGATGTCGATGGCCGCGATTTCGCTCAAACTACGCGCGAAAATCCGTCCTTCTGCGAAGCTTGGCGGCGTCCAGGTCAAGCCATCGAACAAGGTCATACTGGCAAGCTCCTGATACCCCTCGGGGGAGGCCTTGGCGACATGCAACGTTCCCTGCTTGGTCAACACGACCAAATGCCCCCCGACGATAATCAGAAAGCCGTCCCCCGGCGGGCGCGACTTCCACGCGGCTTCGCCGGTCCTGGTATCCAAACAAGTGAGAAAACGGCTGCTGTAGCCGTAAAGATAACCATCGTAGTAGACGGACGGATTGAACGTCTGCCGAATGGTACGGGACTTCCACACTTCTTTCGCAGTAAGGTCACCGTCCATATCATCGACCTGCAGCAACATCGATTCACGGCGGGAATGATTGACAAATAGTTTGTTCTGGTCTATCAAGACAGGATCGATGTTGCCACCATTGCCGTTGTGCCGGTAACCCCACAGGTGCTTGCCGGTGGCAGGGTCCAACCCGGCCACATTGTGGTTTCCGACACAAATAATTTGATCCCGGCCGTCCAATGAGACCGCGATAGGAGATTGATAATTGACTGTATCGTTTTCAGAAGACCACAGGGGGGCGCCACTGTTCTTATTGAAACCGGCGACGGTCCGGCCATTAATGCCACCGGTCTGCACGACCAAAACGTCACCAACGACGACAGGAGAGGATCCGAAACCGTGAAAAGGTTCCTGAGCAGCGTAGTCTTGTTTGGCGTTGCGTGACCACAGCAGTTTGCCGGAGGCTGCCTTCAGTGAATAGATCATTCCATTGCGCCCGAACATGAACACCTTGTCGCCATCGATGACCGGCGTGGAGATTTGCCCATCGTGCGACCCGTTATGGCCTTTGTACGTGTCCGAAATTCTATAACGCCAGAGCTCCGCGCCGTCCTTGGTATCCAACGCAACAATAAAATCGGACGTACTGTCCGAAAACATAGTCACCGCACGCCCATCGACTATGGAAATACTGGAGTAACTAGACCCCAGTTGTTTTTTCCAGGCCACCTTTAGCCCGTATCCTTCATCAAACTTAAAGACATCTGACAGCCATTTGCTGTCCTGGCGCTGCCCACGCCATTTGGGCCAGTCGACCTCTTTTTCTGAAGCGAAAATGTTTGCTGCAAGCACTGTCAGAAGAACAGCACTCATTATCATGACCAATCGGCGGAAGAGTGTGGACGGCATGAACCTGTTTGGCAAAGATTTCATGTCAATCACTCCATGTTTGTGTGAGCGGGAAAAATTCCCCGGGCAAGACCACCACTCGAGGGTAAGGTCTGTGTGGATTTTAATTTGTACGGGACTTATGGTCTAATGTTTTGAAAAATTGGCAACTACTCTCATTTTGACCGACTGCCCAAAAGGGCGGTTCTTTTTGTCCTTCGGACAGCGTCCGGCTACCAGCATCACGAACAGCATGCCGCCGCGCTTCCTCACTAGTGTCATGATTTCTTACTTGGTGAACTAATTTTCCACTCCCTGGGGTTGATTTTTCTTGTATTTGACCTACTATAAACATTCCACCGCTACGCGTTCATTGAGTGCACACCCGGATAGCGGTGATATGTTTATAGAAAATCAAACCCCAAGTAGTCAAACCCCAGCGGGGTGACATGTGCTGCTCAAATTAGGCTGCGAAATTAGAAATCTGCACGCTAGGTGTAACGCGCGTCACGATATTGGGCCGCATAGAATTCCGGTAGCAATTGGTCCACGCGCAACAGACCTTGTTGCGTCAACTCAATGGCGTGCTGATCAAAGGTTAGCATGCCCTCATTTGCAAGCTTGGAATAGCCAGCTGAAAAAGCCGAGGTGATATCGACGCCAAATTTGTCGCGAAAATATTTTGTTTCGATGCGGCCCAGCTTCAACTGCAGAATCATCTCGCGTACGAGTCGTTCCTGTTTGTCCACGGCAAACGCGCGCGTGACGGGCAACCGGTCTGATTGCAATGGCGTCAGGTAATCATTCCACCCGGGGGCATTCTGCAAGTGGACGTGCTGCATGTGGCCGAAGGCAGCCACGCCGGTGCCCAGCATATCCGTGCCGCGCCAGACAGAATCGCGGTAAACAAAATGGCATTCTTTTTCTTTCCTCACCATGGTGTAGGCGCTGGAAAGCGCATAGCCGACGCTTTGTAACTCTTCAAAAGCATACTGATGCCAGTCGCGCTTTGTCTGCCAGTCGGCGACGTGAAGACCTTCCCCATCCTGGAGTTCCCGGGTATAGACCGTATTGTACGGCAGTTCCATTTGATAAATAGTCACGCTGTCGGGGTTGACCTCGATGGTCTTTTTTACATTGTCCTTCCAGGTCTGCCAGGTTTCTCCAACCATCCCCGCGATCAGGTCGATATTAAGCTGGTCAAAATCAAGGGCTTTGATCCAGGGCAGAACTTGAAAGATTTCCTTCGAGAGGTGAGCCCTGCCATTTTCCTGCAAGATGAAGTCGTTGAAATTCTCGATACCAAGACTCAACCTGGTCATGCCGTTTTCGCGCAGGCTTTCTACTTTACTCTGCGACAGCGTTCCCGGTTCACATTCAAAGGTGACTTCCTCTGAACCCTCCCACGGAATAGCACTTTTGAGCCGCGACACCAATTTGTTCAAATGCTTCACACTAATATAAGACGGCGTACCGCCTCCGAAATAGACGAATTTTAGCGGCCGACCGGCGACGGCTGGCTGCTGACTGTAGAGTTCCACCTCATGTGCCAGCGCATCCAGATACGTCTCAATCTGACTTGCATTGCGGTCGGTGTAAACCCGGAAATAGCAGAACTTGCAGCGTTTCCGGCAAAATGGAATGTGGAGATAAAGGCCAAGCGTATTCTCTTCCGCTGGCGGCACCGCCAGGGTGTCGAAGGCTTTTTGCCTGGCTGCCTCATTCCAGAATGAATAAGGGGGATAGTTTGAAACAAAAACACTGCCGATATCGGTCTCTTTCGGATCAAGTCTGGAAGTGGCCGGTTCTGAATGAACTGTACTTGTCTTAAGTGTCATAATTTTCCTTACCTTGCACCAAAACAATAGAGCGTGCCGTCATCGGACCCGATCACAAATTTGCCATCAGCGAAGCTGGCAGAGGAAACGATCCCGGACCCGGCGTCGAATTCCCAGACGGACTCTCCGGAGTGACTATTGAGAATATTGATTTTGCCGCGCGAGCTCGCGACGATGGCGCGGTCCCCCACGATAACGGGGGAGGCTTCAATCTTGGAACGGGCCGTAAACGCCCAAAGCTCTTTGCCGGTCTGCGGGTCGAGTCCGTGGACAACTTTGTCGCGGCCCCCGACGATTACGACATCATCCGTAATCGCGGCGGAAGCATAATAGGGAAATTTTCTCGTCGGATTCTCATATCGCCAGACCACCTTGTGTTGCTTCAGATCGACGGAATAAATCTGATTCCCGAAGGTCCCAAAGTAGGCATGGCCGTTCAGGACCGCGGGACTCGCTGCGACGTAATCTCCCAATTCAACACGACTTACTTCCGTGCCATCATCTATATTTGTTTCTCTAAAAAAACCATCGCACCCCGTACTGAAAACCGTATTCCCCAGCACCGCCGGTGTGGCATGGACGTAACCGTCGGTTTCGACCTTCCATTGCAACGCACCGTCGGTGACCGACAAACAATACAGAGAATTGTCATAGGATCCGAAGATCACACGGTTCTTATAGACATTCGCCGACGAGGTGATTCCACCGTCTGTCAGAAAAGACCAAAGCGTGTCGCCTGTTGCGGCATTGACAGCATGAAACCGCCCATATTCATCACCAAAGTAAACGCGATCTTTGTAGACGGTGGGCGACGATTTGATTTCATCCTCAGCCTGCACTTTCCATTTCAATTTTCCGGTCTCCAAATCAACCGCATAGAGGAACCCATCGAGTGACCCGACATAGACCATCCCGTTTGAAATCGCGGCGGTGGACTCGATCGCATCTCCGGTCTGAAAAGTCCACAGCGGCTCCGGATCGTCAGGCAGGGTACCTGCGGCGACGCCGGTAAGCTGCGGGTTGCCGCGAAACATCTGCCACCCCTCTTGCTTTGGTGCGCCATCCTGAGCGGGGCCATCGAGTACCATAAAGAAAAGAAGGAGAAAAGCAGAGGAAATCCATCGCCAACAAACTATTGATTGTGGGGCCATCGATGCCCGATTTCTGAGACATGGCCGTGACGTGGCTTTTTGACTGAATTGGAAATTCATGCAGTACTCAGACTAGTAAGCCTCACGATAAAGGTGGAGACAATCATCTGCGCTAACCGGTCTCGGGTTAAAATTGCCTGTCCATTGTTGCGCCGCTTCTTTTGCCAGTGCTGGCAGGTCTTCCTTCCCGATATCAAAATCCCTCAACCGCGAAGACCAGTCATTTATACGACACAGGTTCGTCAAATGGTTCGCCAGCCTGGCCGACCCACTCAAATGGCTGTCAGCCGATGCTGGAATGAACTGCGAAAGCTCGTCGTAGAAACCGTTTACTTTTTCACTATTGAACAGGATCACATGCGGCAGCATCAGCCCGACGGCCAGGCCATGTGTGAGGCCAAAGTGGGCAGTCAGCGGATTAGCGCACGCATGCGCCGCACCCAACATGGAGCTCTCGATGGCGCTGCCGGCAAAATGGGCTGCGATCAACATCTTGCCAAACACATCTGTCGGGGCACCATCGTCGAGAGAGGCCTCGTAGTTCTCCAGCAGTAAGCGCCAGGCTGCCATGGCAAACATCTGGGAAACCGCATTGCGTTTCTTACACACAAAACTCTCGACCGCGTGAGAAATGGCGTCCATCCCCGCAATCGCCCGAACCGCCTTCGGGGCACTGGCAGCGAAAAATGGATCCAGAATCACCACCCGAAATCTGGCCTTGATGTCACCACAGGCCATTTTTTCGTGCGAATCCTCCCGCGCGATCAGCGCGAAAGATTGCGCTTCGCTGCCCGTTCCCGCTGTCGTCGGAATGCCGATGGCGGGCAACATCGGCCTGGTTGCCTTGCCCGATCCCCAGTAATCTTCCATCTTGCCGCCGTTTATCAATAGAAAATTGATCCCTTTTGCGCAGTCCATGGCACTACCACCGCCGAGTCCCACAATCAGGTCAACCGGGCCGTTTTTTTTCGCGTATTGCGTACCCTCGTCGACATGCTTTGTCGTGGGATTCTCCGTTACCTCCTCGAAAACCAGGCAGTCCAGACCAGATCTTTTAAGCGTTGCCTGGACACTTTCAGCATGACCGGCTGCGGCAATGCCAGGATCTGTCACCAGCAAAACGCGCCGGCCGCCCAACTCTCTGGCAATATCCCCCACCTGCTCGCAAGTGTTCTCCCCAAAAACGACTCGAATGCTGGGTTGATATTCAAAAGGCTCTGTTTTGTTCATATCTGAATACGGCTTGAAATTCATGAGTTTGGCCACAGAGACTCAGAGGACACTGAGAAATAGTAACTTAGACAAACTGCGAATTGCGAAACGCAGTTCCAGGAAAAACCAACATACTTACTTAATCCTTGCAAAATAAAACTCGGTGCCCCCTGTGGCTATGAATTTCCAGGGCTGAACAATTGGCTGCCCGACATGCTTTTTCCGGGCCCGCTCACACAATAGACTCTAATTGGGTTGCACCGACTGAAACGCCCGCTGCTTGTAAAGATGCTCGAACAGGTTGCCCTCGTGCGGCTGATCCCAACTGATTTTTCCGGTCGGGATCGGACCAAGGTTCAAGCGGTCGATATTGGGTGCAGCCAGCAACTGCCGAATGAACTTTCGGTCGTCCGTGAGCGCGGTCAGAACCAACGTCTGAGACATCCTGGCAATAATTTCTGACTGCGGCACCTGAACGACGCTGGCAAATGGAAAGAGTAATTCTGTGTTGGCAAGGGGATGCGCGGCATCTTCGCACCAAATAATCGTTGGCAAAAGAAACGTGCATCCGTCCTTCTCTACCAGGCGTCCACCATCGCGGAATTTCGCTGTCACGTCTTCAGCGCCCTTTTGCTGCAACTGCTGGTCGACCATTTCCGAGATGCGCTTGGCAACCAACGGATTTGCGAAAGCGGCAAGTTGTGCGTCAGGATCATCCATGGTTGTGGCCTCGATCCCTGCGAGCTTCTGCGCCAGGGCTTCTGCGATTTCACGACCGCGTGCAGGTAGCCACACGCCCGACGCGTTCAGGCAGGACCGGCCACTGTTGGTCACAATTGACGCCTCTATCGTATCCAAAAACTGTTCGCACCGGTCAACCTGGTCTTCCCCGACAATCACTTTGCTCCATCCGGGTCCGTGCAACTGGACTCTCTGGTCATGCTTCCAGGACTTGACGGTGGCGGCATCGCCGAAAAGCATTGAGCGGCCACTGCGAAGTAGAATCTCTGTCGCCCCGCCGTGATCTGTCGGATACAAACTAAAGGCTTCAGGCGGGCACCCGGCTGCAACGAAAGCCTGAACGACGCGATAAGGCGTCCACGGTTCCTGACTGCCCGGTTTCAAAACCACCGGCACCTTCAAAGGAATACTGGGTAACCAAAGGCTATGCACACCAGGGGAATTGTTTGGCAGAATCGCACCGAGTGCAGTGGTCATGGATAAATAACTCAAGGGACGTCCATCCTGAGTTCCCCATCCAATGTCCAGGATTGACAAATCTAATCCACGGGTCAGTCCCCCGAGTACAGCCTCCATCTCGTCGAGCACCAGTCTTATTTTTTCCATGTTTCGCCGGCAAAGTGCCGTGGGCATGCCGGTCGAGGCAGACAGGAGTTCCAGGTACTCTTGCGGTGACTGGGTTGTGCCATCGATGGGCAATTCAGCCGTCATAAAAAGTTCGGCGGCGTTCTTGCACATGGTGACAATTTCAGCAACAGGGAGTGCATCTAGAGCAGCTTTATTGCGCTCGGCGGCATGAAAATCTTTGCGGATGAGACCACTGTTGGCGAGGCTCAGTTCTGCCACCGCTTCACCGGTCTTGAAATGTTTCACCTCAACCGTGCTGAGGCTCTTGTAAGGTTGCCCCGCGCGCAAAAGCGGAAAATGCAGCATTAGTAAACTCCCACAACAACCGATTGTTGCAGTGACGACAAGAGCCGCAAATTTTGCACGCCATCCCAGGGGTACGGCTCGATCGGGACCGCACGTTCGCCCTCATCTCTTTCCAGAAAGCGCGGCATAAAGAATTCTTTGGTCAATGTGGTTAACATGACGCGTCCGGTCTCACCGTAGTCGACTGTCTCATCCGGATTGTCAGGGTTCACAATTTCGAACACAGCACGGGGTGCCGGGGGATAGTAGATGATGGCATACTTATCTGCCGGGTCGAATGGCTTGTTCACCGCCAATCCCATCAGCGTATTACCGTAGGTGGGCACAAAATCGATGCCCGGTACGAGTTCCTCGCGCGCAAAGCGATGAAACTGGGCGTTCATTTCGGTGCCGCCGCAGAAGATGCCTTTGATGCCGGCCCTGGCCAGGTTGATCTTTTCGCACAGTGCTTCCAGCAGCTTAGGCGTCGTGAACAAACATTGAACATTGTCGTGCGCCCGCAGGATTGTGAGCGCCTGACCGATGATGTGCTGCTTGTACAGCTCCATTTCTTCGTGCGCCCCACGTCGGAGCAGCTTGTTCACCCAGCGCGGGTCCAAATCGACAAAAAAACTGATGCCGCCACGAAACTGCGCCAGGTGTTCGATCGCCAGTCGCAGCCGCCGCGGGCCGGTCGGCCCCAGCATGAGCCAATCTGCGCCTTTGGGGAAACTCACATCCGACAGAATGTGACTGAACAGCTCGTAGTCGGTTTGAAAATCGTGCATGTTGATGCGGGTTTTGGGAACACCGGTGGAACCGCCGGTTTCGAAAACATAGACAGGCTCATTCTGCAAAGCCTTCGGCACCCACTTTCGTACCGGGCCCCCGCGCAGCCAGTGGTCTTCGAAATGACCTATCTTTCTTAGATCAGCGTAGCCACCAATTTTCGTCCGTGGGTCAAAGTCGAGTTGTTTGGCATAGTTCAGCCAGAATTCGCAGCCCGTCTCAGGATTGAAATGCCATTGCACGATTTCACGAACGTGGGCGTCAAGCCGGTCCTTTGCCTCTGCTACTTTTTGTTTCAAAGCTGGGTTCATAGTTTAAGTGGCTCACTGTCATTCAAAGTATGTAAAATACACAGGCGTTGCTTTAGCCAGTGATTTATCCTAACCAACCTTCCGGGGACAAGCTTTATCGGCAGCCACGCCCACAAGAACTGGATTCCCGACAAAAACATTCGGGAATGACAGGCGCCTGATGTAGGTGCCGGATAGGCGTCAAGAGTAGCCTCAAAACGTGTATCGGCCTCAAGTGTACACGCCTTATTTTTGCAACCCAATCGCGAACAGCTTGTTGCGGTTGGTTACGTACAATACACCATTCTTTGCCACTGGCGTAGTGTATACCGCATGCTCCATGTTGAGCTCTTCCAAAAGCTCAAACTTCTTACCTGCTTTGAGAATGGCGACATCCCCGTCTTCATCGCCGATATAGACTTTGCCATCGGCGTAGTAGGGTGAGCCCCAAATGGCGGCAAACGCGTCATACTTCCAATATTGCACACCTGTGTTGGCATCCCAGCAATAGACAAAGCCGCTCAAATCTGCCGTGTAGATCAATCCATCATGAATGGCTGCTGTCGAAAGAGTCCGATTAAACTGCTCGCCGCCACGATGCCAGAGCTTGCCGCTTTCGGTGATATCGCCCTTCTTGGTAGCATCGACAGCATACCAATGACCGGTACTCTCGCCATGCTCAGGATCCTGCCCGACGCCGACATAGACTTTGTTTTCCCAAACGACCGGCGTCGAAATGATGTTATTTCGCGTCCCGGAACCGCCCAGTTCCCAAACCGCATCTTTCGGGTTGCAATCAAATTTCCAAATTAATCTACCAGTTTCAGGCACAAACGAATAAAGCCAGCCGTCGCCGCCGGGAAAAATAACTTGCGGCGTGCCATCGATGACACCGTAGGTTGGGTTGGACCATTGTCCATGTAAGATATTTTCCCCGGGTGACGCATCCTCCCATACCAGTTCCCCGGTGTTTTTGTTTAGAGCAATGAAACTGGGTGCGTCTGGCGAAGGAATGTTGATGTGGGTCTCATCAACCCCATTGGCGGTGACCGTAAACAGCAAATCACCGACCACCAGTGGCGAACAAGTAGCGAGATTGTGGGGAAACACATCCAGTTCTCCGATCATATCGTAGCTCCAGACAATGTCCTCGTCGATGTCTGATGTATTCTCTTCCTGCGTAAAAGGGCCGTCATTCTCACCGTCCAAATAGCCTTCCACATCGGCGCAGACGACCTCGGCACGATTGGAAATGTAGTAGAGGCGATCGCCTTCGACAAACGGACTGGAGCAGATGCCCTGCTGCGGCCAATCGTTCACCCGGCCTGCCGCCAGTTTGGCATGCGCCGCTTGCCACAGGAATTTGCCATCAGTGACGTCAAAAGCCATGATGTTACCGCGGTCACCACCGAGTTTCGGATTTCTGAGGCCCTGATTATTGGTACCGACAAACACGCGACCATCTACGACCACGGGATTACCGTAGGTTTGTGACCCCAATTGCGCCGACCACTTGATGTTTTTGCCGGTTTCAATGTCCCAATCTGAAGGAAGTCCGGTTTCGTCGGAAACCATGTTTCTCCCGAACGAACCGCCCCACATGCCCAGGTCGCTGGAGCCATAGAAACCGATAGTAAAAAGGGTGGCGACAACCAACGCCACGCGGGAAATATGAACCCGATTCTTCTTCACAAATGCGAAGGGTTTCATTCTATTCGCTCCTCGTTATCTTTACGTTATCAAAATAAATCGTGGTTTGCGCATCCCCGTAAAGGCCCGGGCTGCCGTGCACATTGGGATGCGGATCGACGGCCGTAATCGTCCAATCGGCGGGCTCCTGCTGGTCGCGCGGCCACACTTTTCCGCGAACAAACCCTTTGCCGTTTTGAACATCAACGCGCATTTTCATCGTGTACCACAACTCTGGATTCCACTCAAACGGTATTTCTTTGCTAAAGCGGTCCAGGGCGGCCGGCCAGGTCCGCAATTGCAGCCGGCGTTTTTTCGTCATGAAGTCAAAGTAGTAACGATTCGCAATCAAGCCCATATCCGGGCTGCGGCGTTTGACCTTGGTGCCCTTCAGGTCTGCCTGGATCGTATAGTTCGTCATCGTTGGCGGACCAAGAATCAAATTGTGACGTTTAAGGTTTCTCTTCGAAGGCGGTTTTTGTAAGACTTTGTTACCTTCCAAATCCCTGACGAAAAACTTCCAGGTGCCTGGCCAAAGCGGCGGATGTTTGTCGACCTCAAAGCTTTCGAAATCGAAAGACCAGGGCAGATTGGCAGCGACTGCCACGCGGGCCTTTGTTTCCAACTCCCCATACTTTGCCACGACGTAGCCCGCCTGGTTACCTGCACTCTTGTCCGCCACGAATTTGCTGCTCTGGTCGACTGTGCCTTTCAGTCCGCTAAGGCTGTAGGTCGGTTTAACATCTTTCAAACGACGTCCGGACGCATCGAAACTGCGCACGGTGAAACTGACTTTGTCCTCTATTTTAGACCAGATTTCAGCAGGAACAATTTGCAAGTGAGTTACGCTGGCATCATTTGAGACGGCCGCTTCGGGCAATGGTTCAACCTGCGGCGGTGTGAGCTTGAATTTTGTATTTTTGTCACCCAGACAAAAGATACCGACTTCGCTGGTAAAATAAACTCGCCCGTAAGCCACGGCTGGCGACCCATATATTTCAGCGAAACGTTTCTGGTCAAAACGAATGTGTTTGCTGTCCAACGCCCGGGCAGAGGTGTCGCCGGGTTCGATAATATGAAAGCTGCCATTCACCTCGGTCGCGTAAATTTTGCCGTCTGCCCAAACCGGTGAACCCTTCCCGACTTTACCGACATTGAAGACCCAGTAATCCTTACCCGTTTTGGCATCCAAAGCATACATATTGCCGGCATTGGTAACGACGTACACGCGACCGTCATGCACCAGGGGTGTGACGTAGGCCACTTCAAGGGCGGGGTAACGCCAAACTTCGTGCGTCTTGGTGACATCGCCTGTGCCGGTGGCATCGATACATACGACGCGGCCGCGGCTGTCGTCATCCAGGTTTTCGGTTCCATGCGCAGCGTAGACAAAGTTTCCATCCACGACCACAGAAGCCTGGATGGCCCCCTTGCTCAAGTGAAATTTCCAAACGTGCTCTCCCGTCCGGACCTTCATGGCGTAAATCCAGCCGGTGCCGGTTCCCGTGATCAGCAATCTCTGACCCTTGATGACCGCGACAACCGGAACAGAATAGTTGGTGTTCTTGTTGCCTTCGGGAATGGTTGAAATCCAGACCAGTCTGCCTGTTCTCTTATCGTAAGCAAAAAAACGGTGCTTCATGATGAGGAATTCACCCCATGTGTTGTTGGCACCGTTCACAATCACCAAATCTTCGTCTATTATCGGCGTCGCCGTACGACCGCCATAACCGGAAAACCGATTGTACTCCTCTGTGAACGAATGTTCCCAAAGTCGCTTGCCATTCTGGTCATAGCAGATAAACAAGCCATCGACGCCAAAGAAATAGATATTTCCGGTTTCCGGGTCGCCGGCAAGGCTGGACCAACCAACCCTGGTGAAGGGCACAGTGGTCTGAAAAACGTTATTCAAGTCCTGCCAAATGAGCTTGCCGTTCTCAGCATCATAGCAGGCAATGACTCTTTGCATATCGACGCCATCGCCTGTTCGACCCACAACATAGACGCGGCCATTCATAACGATGGGGGTCGATCGGCCCATGAAGTCGGCTTTCCAAATAAGGTTGTCGCCCTCGAGTGACCAGTGTGACACCAGATTTGTGTCATCGGAAACGCCATTCTGATGCGGACCACGCCAACTCGGCCAGTCAGATGCAAAAGAGGCACTGAAATAGAGCAGAATTAAAATGAATGATAAAGAAAATGAGCTTACCTTAATCCTCCGCATGCTCTCCCTCTCTAAATTTATGTTACTTTTCAGTACAACGAAATATAGTTGATTTTACCGCGGAATCTAATAGCCGGGTGAGGTCAGGTGACTCACGAAGTCGATTGCTACGAAAATCCATCCATTCTCATGCCTTTCTCCTCTCTATCGATTTATGCAAACCCCTTAACTTAGCATTTGGTTGCAAAAAGTCCACCCCTATTATCACATTGAATTCACGAACGCTTGCCGATGGGCTCAATCCGGAACGTTCGGGTCAGAAAAGGGCGTCGGCTGAGGGAGCGTTTCGTGCGTGTCAGAGACATTTCAAAAAGCTCATTCATCCGGTTGCCGGCAAGGTCTTCTATGCTTGCATTCACGTGCAGCACATACTCACCTGGACGCCATGGTTCCCGCGGCCATAGCTGCCAGACCGTTTCACCCTGCAGGAGGTTAACTTCGCCGTCCACCAAATCGTTCTTCGAATTAAGAATCGTCAAGAAACGCAAAGCCAGGGCACGGTCTAAAGGCTCATCAAATTCAATCCGGAGTGGGTCGCGTGACGCTGCTGCTGGAGACACAATGCGCCATGCTGCTACATCCGGCGAAACGCGATCCGCTTCGACAACCCGGAATTCCTTTTCGAAGGATTGTGCCAGGGGCGCGCCCGACCTGTCGCGCATGTCGCGGTTTATAACCAGCCGGTAGGTGTTACCCTGCTCTAAAGGCGGACCCAGGGCAAGGTTTGGACCCACCTCGCGTTTGATGCGGCCCGGATGAAAAAAAAGGGTCAACCGCCGGCCGTCTGCGTCCCAAAGCCCAGACTTCACTTCCACGAATGGGAGCTTAACTTTTTCTTTGCCGTGAAATAGATGGATGAATTCATGCGGATTATCCTCCCCCATCGACGCGGAAAAGACAATGTAAAACTTGAGCAGATTGGCAGGCAAGATATCCGAACTGGGGTAGACCATCACAACCTTAGTGGTCGGCAGGTGTGACTCAGCCGGCATTTCAAAAGACAAAGGCGCAACGCTGAGCCTCGTAGCCATATCACGCCCTGCGAGTTTGTTGAGCTCGGCAGCATCAAAGGTCGCCGTATACGCCATGCCAGCTTCGAATGGAAACCTTGGTTCAAACCTGATACCGGCATCTGTGATTGTGTACCCACCTAACATGGCCAGCTTGGGGGAACTCGCATCTGACTGAGTAGGTGCTGCAAAAATCGGGAAAAGTCGCCGCCATTGCTTGTTGTTCAGTGACGCCTGCCTGAGAAAATCGAGCACAGGCCGTGGTAACATCTTTATCTCGACAACAGCGATTTCATTTTCGACCTTGAAGGCCATTTCCGGCTGTCTCCCCATATTGTTGCGAGAACACCCTGAATTGAGGCCGGTCAGAAGAACGAACAAAAGGGCGAAAATATTTCGAATGGCCATATTGTCAGCTAGCGATACGTCAGCATGAGAGATTCTTTGTGCTGACACTTTCACTTAGAATCTCTTCATCCTATATGACAACATATTCAGTTTACCACTTGGCATCCGCTGTAAGGCAAGAAGGTAATCCGAATTCAGCAGGTCCATCTGTTCAATGCCAGTTCCAGATCGTACTGAGTAGGGCACACCAGCTGTGTAGCCTTCCACTTCTTCCGTAATGGAACCATCGAAGGACGCAATATCATCTGGGTCAACCACCATAAAAGGGAGGTTGCTGTTAGAGATGAGAATGTAGTCCTTGCCGTTCTTTTTAAACCGAACCATATCCAGCGGATAATTGCCGGAACCAAATTCACCCACCGTTCGCCCCATCAGGTGTTGACCGTTCTCCAGTTTGGAGACAGGCAGCGTGACCAGCGGTGTACACAAATAGGCTGCCAGTAAATACTCCTCATGATTCAGTTCGTAGGGCAGAAAAGTGCGGATAGGAGCCTTGGTTTCATACCGCCCGTGGGCGCCATGAAAAATCTCGACTGTGGTGGCTGAAATGTCCTCACTAAAAGGAAAGGGAACTTGCCACATCGTTGAAGCAAACTCTTCATTCGACAATCCAGCTACATATATTCTATTTTCGTGATACACCAGGTCCGTGATGGTATCCACTCGCTGGCTGACGCCTTCTTTCCAACGATGCATTTTGGCCGCATCCACTGGATTCGGCAGAGTCGCACTGGCGTACTTCACACCTTGCAGTGACACCTCATCCATTTCGCCATCCGGAGTAACTCTTAGCAGGATCTGGGCGTCGCCAAGATCATTTGGTAAGGTAAACCGGCTATCCCAGTGCGCACGGGCATTGGTGCGCGAAACGGACAAATACACGTTTTGTGAAATCGGATTTACCGCCAGATCGTGCACCAGCACAGATGCCGAAGTCGTACCCAGCAGACTGGCTATTTGTCCCTCCAGATCCATGAGACGCAACGCCTCTTTTTGAGGCCTCTGAGTGCGATCGTTCAGGTCGACAGCGTAGATTGTCGCACCCTCGGAATCACCGATAAGGAGAATTCCATCCGCAGCAAAGGCCAGCACGCTCATTGATTTCACAGCCGGCGTTCCTGTGGTGAAATCGCGCGCCAGCGGTGACGGCAGACTGCCAACCGTGCGTGCCCAGCCAGCCAGCGCTGCAAAACCGACGATCAGCAAACCAAACAAAATGAACCGTTTCATTGTTGCTCCTCCTAATCTAATGGGGGTTAATTGACAGTGAGGGTTCCGACTCGCCTTGCGCCTGAGCCCGGTTCCCAGCCCGATCGAGCCTCAACTACCTGTGCCTTCAATGGGTTCAATTTGCACAAATAGATACTCTTTCTCCCACCTAATTGAAGCGATGGCGTAGGTCCGTCCATCGACCTGAAATGACTCCCATGTATAGTATTTTTCCTGAATCACATCATTTCGGACCGGGTCGTAGATGCTCATATCCTCGAACACGCCGTTGCGATTCAAATCAATACGAAATTCATTCTTTGTCGATTTGTTCGGCTTTTCATCAAAGGTTGGCCGCAAAAACCACGAGGCGTGCAGGCCGCCGGCTAACGCGATTGGGTAAGTTGTACCATTGAAATCGGCTTCACCGACCCAAAACTCATTGTTGGAAAATTCTAACAAATTGTTCTTTGGGATGTAGACCAAATGGACGGCCATTTCCTCAGTCTGCCCTGGAACACGCTGGTAATCAACCGCAACCCTGGATTTCAAATATTCGGTCAAAATCCATTCCGAACTACCTTCGTAGTGATACTTGGCGGTCTTCTTTCTAACGACGAGGGGTGTCTCGTCGGTAAAACAGTCATCTCCATCCGTGTCCAGATAGAAACGCGTTTCGCCTTGCCGATCAAACCCCTTCAGAACCCACACTTTACGATAGTCGCTGTCATAGATGCCGATGGCAGCGTACTCCATAAGCGCTAAGTTTGTGGGCAGCTTGCTGCTACAAAACAACTCAGAATTGTCCGGGTCTGATATGGCTTTAAAACGAGCGCCAGCGCTTCCTGACCACAACTTAAGATCGCCCTGTCCGCCGACAACTCTGCCGAGGCGAACACAATTACCACCCGCCCCATCGCGCGCCAGTTGGGAGCTGCGTGCCATCGGCAGCAAGAAAATCGCCGAAAGTACCAAAAAGACGGCGATGCCAAACAGATTGGGCCCCGTGGTCTTGTGGCCGCTTCTTATCTTCCGAATGCGATCTGAAAATTTCTTCTTGTGATTCCCGAAACTCGGCAACATCTCAACACCCTCGACGCCCAGGAGGTTCATTCGTAACACGGTCAGCATGCTTGTCCCGTAAGAAGCCGGGGATATCTCTCCAAACGACAACACCCGGTCGTCACAAATTCGTTCACGCACCTCGTTCAAACGGCTGGTGGTTAACCAGACAACGGGGTGAAAAAAATAGAAAATCTGAATCAGGTTTTGCAGCTTGATCCAGAGATCATCGAGGTTCTTGATGTGAGTCAGCTCATGAGCTATGATCGACTCTAAGGTGGCAGGTGAAGCTGCGTCGAGCAATTTTTTGGGTAAATAGACGACAGGCCGGAAAAGCCCCATCGTGAAGGGCGAAAGACAGTGTTCAGACGTAACCAGACGAACCTTCTGCCGAATGGCATAACGCTTATGCCACTTGTTCAGCAGAGTCACGAATCTTGCCTGGTTAACATCGGTTGCGTTGCGGACAATACGGCGGTAATAAAGGTAGCGTTTGGCGAATAGAACCAAAAAGGCGAGGACACCCACAATCCAAAGGACAAAAATCCCCACCTGCAAGAGACTCTCAATTTCATAAGAACCGGGGTTGGCCACGTTGGCCGCTGAGGACGCCGTCGCTCCAGCATCCTCGTGATCTGCCAGGTCTCCGGGTGCGTCCTGAAAAGCTGGTCGTAAGCTGGCTACCCCAGGAGAATGAGAAACGACGACCTCTTCCAGCAAGGAGCGTGCGCTAACGCTGAGCGAAAAATCTGGCGGCAAAACGAGACGTATGAGCACAAAAGCGAATAAGCCGTAATGAAAATGTGGAGACCGCTTGCGAAACAACCACGTCAACACAGTCACAACCACGAAAACAACGGAAGAATACAACACTTCACGCTGCATGAAGGTCAGAAATGAGTCGCTGGCTTGCAATAACGATATGACCATTTGAGAAGACATGTCCGATCCTCGCAGCCTAATCGGTTTCTTGCGATTGCAGCAATTCGGTTAGCTCTGTGATTTCCTGAGCCGTCAAAGTTTGACTTCTGGCAAAGAGCGAAACGACTGAACCGTAATCCATTTCGAGCACATTGTCGGCAAAATTTCTGACAAAACTGGCCAGCCCGGCAGGTTTCGAAATCAGTGGCCGGTACAGAAAGACGCCGTGAAAATTCTCACGCAGCAGGTGGCCTTTCTTAACCATCCTATCCATGATGGTTTTGGTCGTAGAGTAGGCCCAGTGATAGGCGGGTTTTAGTTTATCATGAATTTCCCGCGCGCTGCCGCGGCCATCTTGCCACAAAATTTTCATTATGTCAAGTTCCGACTTAGACAGTTCGGGGAGACTACCGGGAGATTTCATATTTGACCCTGTTTGGTTACAAAGGTAGGCAAGTTATTACAAATGTAACAGCAGAACACTGTTCCTTACGACAGAGTACCGGGATTAGTTTCCTGAATGCTTAGCTTATGGTAGATTTTGATGACAAGCAGGCGATATTAAAGGAACTCGCAGAAAGGGCGACGAGTAAGAATGAGTAACCTGGTTTTGGGGACGACATGGCTTCGACGGGGGTCGAGAAACTAGGAACGGCATGTCGAGGTTTTTTCAGGTCCTCGCTAAACAACTGAAAACTAGAATTAAACGCAGACAATTATGCGTATGCTTTGGCTGCCTAACTAAGGCCAGCCCGCTTGCTTGAGCAAGGCCACAGCGCTCAACGCAAGCGTCGATGCATGTGGCTATATCTCTGGTTTTGCTTGAGGACTGGAGATGAATCTTTTCAAGCTGGTCTCAAAAGGATTTGTTTGTTGAACCTTGTGAGGCGAGATCTAATCAACAAACTAAACATGTAGATGTTCTTAGGGACTGTCCTTCGGACGTGGGTTCGATTCCCACCGTCTCCACATCATTAGTTGAAAGGTCTTTGCCGGCACACTTCGATGCAGGCAAAGACCTTTTTTGTATTCGACGGATGAATGAATTCCAAATGAAGCTCCCTGCCCACTCTTGAGTTAGAAAAATCGCCGGACGTGCCGCGTGGATAAGTAGCGGCATTTCATGCGGGGAGGTTTGGGCCGGAATGAAACCCTTGGTTTAACAACGATTTGAATTAATCAAATCTGTGTAAATCAGTTCCAGCTGTTTAGTCCGCGTTCCGTTTGTTTTGTCAGTCATGCGTACGGGGCATGTCATCAAATGTCAAGGCTTATCGGGAAAAATGCTGACCTGTGCGCCGCTTATTATTGCGGCAGGTCTAGGTGGGGTTAAATGGTTTGGTATCAAGGTCGTGTGGAACATGACCAACTGGTTCGTAACATGACAGCATTGAAATTAGACATCCATTCTAGTTGACCACGAATTTCCCGCCTTCTCTTACAAAGGGCAAGCTGACATATCCGGGCCCGAAATCCAGCACGTTTTGACTGATGGACTGCAATAGTTCTGCGGGCACCGGCTGGTGCCGAATCAGCAAGTAAGGATAGAATTCATAACTGCCAACGGGCAAATTGAGGCGTGTGAAAGAGACATCCATTTCCCGGATCGTTTCGCTGCCGTCAACCCGAATTACCTCTTCTGTCTGGACCGGCTGTCCCTGGAACAAAAAAATCTCGCCGGTCTCTGAATTCTCGAAAAAAACTGCGCTCAAGAAACCGGGCGTTGTCCTGGGCAGCACAATCGTTGCGGTGTCACTGATTGCCTGGACAGAAATCTGGAAGGTCATCATCTGGTTCGCGTTGCTAGAGCGACTGATGGTGGCGGGTGTGACCGAGCCCCTGACAGCCAGGAATTGGCTCAGAACGATTTCCTGTCGAAACGCACCGGTGGAATTTATTTCATCGGTGTCAAATAAGAACTCGCCATCGCGTACAGCAAGGTCCTTCGAACGTATTTCATAGTTGGCAATAAAAAAATAGGCTTTGAAAACTCCGCTTACGTCGGCATTGACCGCCGACGGCAGCTCCAGCGTAAACGCACCGCCTTCATCGGCAAAGGTCCCGATGTCGAAGCTCTCAATCCACACAAACGCACCGTCCGCAGGAATGCCGTTTTCAAGCAGCACCCGGCCGGTTACCTGCCGTCTTCCCTGCGAGATATCGCCGCCACCAACCGAACTGCTGGTGCAGTTTGTTAGGGCCAACATGCCAGCAAGTAGCATGATCTTAGACAGACACGTTAAGGGTCTTCTCATCTTGTTTGACCTCGCTTCGTGATTCGTTTTGTACGTCTTTCTGGTCAACGCTCGACCCCCAGCAGTCATCGCGCAACCCGGAAACCCGCCCATTCAAGAATGACGACATTGTCGTGCGGTTCAACCAGCAAACCGCGCCGCGCCGCACGAACGTTAGCTGCCTCGCTAACCCAACTGCCACCCCGGTAAAGCCACGTCAGCAGCGCTCTTCTATCTGGAATGGAATCTTTAGATACAGGCCCCGTTGGGTTGCCGACCGGACTATTCTGATAATAATCCCCGGCGTAAAAATCACAGACAAACTCGAAGACATTGCCGCACATATCATGAATACCGAAGGGGTTGGGAGGAAACGAACCGACAGGAGATCCATTTTCAAAGGTATCCTGGCCACCTGTCCCGCTAATATTAGCAAGGTCGTGACTGATCGAGCCATCGGTAGTGGCATAAGGCAATTGCTGTCCGGCACGCGCCGCCCGCTCCCACTCTGCTTCACTCGGAAGCCGCAAACCGTAAAAATCACAAAATGTTGCCGCGCCGTACCAGGTTAAACGTCCAACCGGATAGTCTTCAAAGCCACCGGTCACCTCAAATGTGCCATCGGCCTCTGTATCGCCAGGAACAAAATTGATAAAATGCATGGCAAATTCCGGCGCGAAAATTTTGGTCATTCCGATTAGATAAAACGGTGGCTTATTCTTCATAATAATCCCGTTCTCATGCCGCACTTCCCCGCGCTGAAAGGCGTCATTCAGGTAGCGCGCGTACTCCGCATTTGTTACTTCAAATTTCCCTATCTCGAACGCGTCAAGCGTAACACGATGCGCAGGGCGTTCGTCCTCCTTGCCATCCTTTGAGCCCATAGTAAATTCCCCGGATGGCACCTCAACCATAGGAAAACGGCTTTGATAGACTGACTGTATTTCGACTTCACTCTCATGCGTTCGGCCGTGGTATCTGGCAATGATCTTGGCGGTACCCGATGCACCAGGTGCCGTCTGAAACAGCCTGCTGCCATTCATCGATCCCAGCGCGGCGGGCTCGACGGACCACTCCACTCGATCGCTAACCCACTCCTCGCTGCCGTCCACAAAAACGACAGCCGCCTTGAATTGCACCGACTCGCCTCCTGCAACATTTGTCAGCACCGGACTGACACCGAGGACGACAGCCCGCGGCTCCACCATGATTTCCGCGCTGGCTGTGACCGAACGAAATTCCGCCGTCACATTTTCGGCGCCCGAGACATTGTTGACGCTATTGAACAAGCCATTGGCGTCGATCGTGCCGACAGATGCGGGGCTGATGCGCCAAATACTTTGCTGCGTCACATCGCTTTCGGTGCCGGCTTCGTCCTTAAAAAACGCGCGGAATTGAATCGAACCGCCGGAATAGGTAATCAAACTCCCTGCTTCGATGCGTAACCCGATTTGACCCGTCGGAGCGGTAGGATTGTCTCCCTTGCAAGAAAGTAACAAGGCAAGCACTGGCGCGACAAAACAAAGGTGCCACCGCAATTTGGGCTGCATTAACTGAAAAAGCATAAACCAAACTCCTCTTAAGTTCACATGAATCGGTTAACGCGCAAGAGACTTCGCGACGCGAAACCCGCTTAAGCTGCCACTTAGCACTTGTAAATCTCGTTTGCCATGACCAAAATCAGAAACTTCTTCATGATAATGATCCTCCCGGCCAATAGCCCCTGCGCTGAACCATGAATTCGAACGATCTGTGCATAGGGCAGAGGTGAAGCTCGTCCTCCGCAGGTTCCAGCGATGTACCGGTATTGGAATTCTATTTGAGTTGAATGACCTTTTAGCCGAGTGGGAAAGCCATGTTTGCCACTCATCTTTTTATACAACTATTCAGTCCCATTATTCCGTGTTCTGTTTCTGCCTACATTCGAAGAAAAACAAAGATAGTGCTGGTTTGACTGCTGAGCATTTATCCTCCGTAACGCCGCTCCAAAGGCAAGATACTAAAACGGTTGCATCTCAAAAAGAAAGTCTTAACTTTTGACAAATTGGTAAAAACTTGCAATCTAAGCTCGCCTTTTTGGCTCCCAACCCACCTCGTCAAAACCGCCTTTGCTGATCAGGTAGCTTGCATAAATCGAAAGGTTATGAAAGTGGATGAAGAGAGTATCACCGAGATGACAGACGCACGCCTGAACGTAGAGACGACGGTCGAAGAACACGCTCATGACCAGTTCAAAATGAATGTTTTTTATGGACTGAGTTCCACCCCAAAGCGGCTTTCACCAAAATATTTTTACGATGCGCGCGGTTCACAACTTTTCGAACAGATTTGCGAGCTGCCGGAATATTATCCGACCCGCACGGAAAAAACCATTATTGAAGACAATCTGGACGAAATAGTGGGAGACAGTGGCCATGAAATGGTGCTCGTTGAGTTTGGCAGCGGCAGCTCGGTGAAAACGCAGCTTATTATTGAAGCTTGCTTGCGCAAATACGGTAAGCTGCACTATGCTCCGATCGATATTTCCGAAAGCATCTTGCGCCAGGCCTCAGAGAATCTATTATCACGTTTCCAAAATTTGAAAATTACCGGGCTGGCTTCGGATTATACGACCGGGCTCGCGACCTTGAAAAAAGAGAAAATACACCGAAAGTTGATCCTTTTCCTGGGATCCAGCATTGGAAATTTTACAAAAAATGAAGCGCGTGATTTCCTTCTAAAAATACGTGAAACGATGTATCAGGATGACCGCTTTCTCGTCGGCATGGATTTGCTGAAATCGAAGGAAGTTCTAACCTCCGCTTATGATGATGCAGCGGGTGTGACGGCACAATTCAACCTTAACCTGCTGCAAAGGATGAATGAGGAACTTGGCGCGGACTTCGATCTAACCAAATTTCGGCATAAAGTGGTTTTCAACGAAGCAGAGAGCCGCATCGAGATGCATCTGGAAAGCACCGAGGAGCAATCGATTTATGTCGAAAGTATCGATTGTGCGGTCGAGTTTGCCGCCGGTGAAACGATTCACACTGAGAACTCCTACAAATTCTCCCCGGCCTGGATACAACAACTCGCCAGTCTCAGCGGATTCGATCTGGCAAAGACCTGGACCGATGAAAATGATTGGTTTAGCCTGAACCTCATGATCCCAGTTTGATATGGAACCGATTGTCTTGCGGCGCGCATCAAAGTCCTACGGCGATCGCACCGTCCTGAAAGACATCTCGCTAACTTTCCCACCTGATGCCACCACGGCGATTATCGGCCCAAGCGGCAGTGGTAAATCCACCCTTCTGCAACTCATGAACGGTTTGATTCGTCCTGACGATGGCGAGATTCTCGTCTTGGGAAAGGAGATCGATTACGACTCCCTGCCTTCTCTGAGGAAGCAGATCGGCTATGCCGTTCAGGGCACAGGCCTTTTCCCCCATCTCACGGTGGAACAAAACATTACCTTGCTCGCCGTGCTTGCGAACCAGTCGGATGGCGAGATCGCCAGGCGTATCTCAGAGTTGATGACGCTGGTGAACCTACCCACGGACTACAGAGACAAATATCCACACCAGTTGAGTGGCGGGGAGCAACAACGGGTCGGCCTTTGCCGGGCCATGATGCTCGACCCCAGAATCTTCCTGCTAGACGAACCGTTTGCTGCACTCGACCCGATTACGAGAGCCGAAATACACGCAGAGTTCCTCAAGCTGCAAGAAATAGCCGCCAGAACGATGGTGCTGGTGACGCATGATTTGCGCGAAGCGATGAAACTCGCGGACAGGATCGTCATCTTGAACGAAGGTCAGATCGAGCAGGTAGGCAGGCCACAGGACATTATGAGGCAACCGGCCAGCCATTTCGTCAAGAAATTTGTGCACCTGCAGTTGCATGATGAAATCCGTACCTAGAGTCAAGCCGAAGATCGCCAGCTTTCTCCTGCTGTGCTGCGTGGCAAGCATGGCGCTTGGGATTCATCCGGAAAGAACACCCATCCGGGTGGCTTCGAAGCCCTTTAATGAAAGCTACATTCTAGCCGAAATCATGGCACAACTCTTGGAAACGCGCGGCTACTCCGTCGAACGGCGGTTGGGGCTCGGCGCTACCATGATCAGTTACGAAGCCCTCAAGAACGATGAAATCGATGTCTACCCAGAATACTCTGGAACGATTCAAGAGGCGATCTTCAGGCTGAAGGGCCGCCGGTCTTTTTCCAGCTTGCAGGACTTTCTCAGCAAACAGACGAAGCTGGAATTACTGCCCTCCTTTGGATTTGAAAACACCTACGTCCTGGCCGCCCGGGCAGACCTGGCAAAAGAAAAAAAATTGCATGCGATTTCAGACCTTGTGGGACAAACGGGGATCCGTTACGGCTTGACGCATGAATATCTGCAGCGTGGCGATGGCTGGCCGGCCCTGGCAGCTCACTACGGCCTGTCGGCCAATCCGGTAGGGATGGAACATTCGCTCTCCTACAAGGCCATCGCCGAAGGCCAAATCGATGTGCTGGACGCATACTCGACCGATGCGGAAATTCTCAAATATGATCTGGTTTTGCTGCGCGATGACAAAGGGTTCTTTCCACACTACCTCGCGGCCCCTTTCGTCAGACAGGGCGTGCCGGCAGATGTCAAGAAAGTGCTGGGTGAGTTGGCGGGAACCCTCAGCGAAAAAGAGATGCAGCGACTCAATGCCCTCGTTATCAGTGAGGGCAAGACTTTCGCCGAAGCGGCGGAAGATTTCCTGCAGAGTCAGAAGGCCCTCTCTTCTCCAAAAGCTCGGCCTGCTGACAGCAAGTGGGTCACGCTGGCCAGAAAAACGGGGGACCACCTGCGCCTGACCCTGGTAGCACTGGTTCTGGCGACCCTGGTCGCGCTGCCACTTGGCATCATCACCTATTTGAAACCTTCCGTGGCAAACCCGGTCCTTTACTCGACGGGACTGCTGCAAACAGTGCCGTCTCTAGCGCTGCTGGCCTTTATGATCGCCCCCTTTGGCACCGGCACGCGACCCGCTCTCATCGCCCTCACCCTCTACGCGTTGCTGCCCATTCTCAGAAACACCTACACGGCGCTCAATTCAATTGACCCAGTGCTAAAAAAAGTATCGGTTGGTATGGGTCTTACAACCTGGCAGCGGCTGCGCTACATCGAATTGCCCCTGGGCGCACCCACCATTCTCGCCGGCATTCGCACGGCGGCAGTCATCACGGTTGGAACGGCAACCCTGGCGGCTTTCATCGGTGCCGGAGGATTGGGAGAATATATTCAGACAGGACTGGCCCTCAACGATCCCCAACTCATCATGTGGGGTGCTGTGCCGGCAGCCCTGCTGGCGTTTGCGATGGAATTCGGGTTTGAGGCGTTGGAGAAATTGTTGGTGCCGAGGCACCTGTTGCAGCGAAGAAACGGTTAAGCATGACCTGAAAAACATGACATTTCCTACATTTCCTTTGGAAATGGTAGGCCGCTTGTTTTTCTATTATTTTATTTAGGAAGAAATCGTTTGTTGCCAAACATTTTTTTCTGGACTCTGTCGATTTAAGAGATATATTGATGTGCAACCCCTTGGAACTAACATGATCACAATATTCCAGAATGAAAAACAAGTATAAGAAATCGCCGATTACAGAGGCAGTCTGTGAGTTTAGATTTGACGCAGGTTCCCCCTGGGACATGGCAATACCCGGTCTCATCTATGAAAATGTCAAACAACAATTTCCTAAGAGAAAACAAATAAAGCGAATTGATGTAAATCTATTAGCAACGCAAGATAGTCTTACTCCAGAAGTCAACGCCATTGACCAGATAAGATTCCTGCAAGAAGATGAAACAAGGTTCTTAGCCGTAAGTCCCTATATGCTTTCTGGGCATATCCTGAAGCCTTACTCTTCTTGGACAAATTTCTTGCCTTCAATAAAATTAGGGTTCGACACTTATCGCCAAATCACTGATCCAAAGGCCCTTAATAGAATTGGGCTGCGATACATAAATAAGATCGAATTTAGCGAGGATGAGACGAGTAGCGATAACAAAATAGACTTGGAGGAGTACTTTGAATTTCGTCCATACCTGGGACAGGAAATGAATCAAGATTATCATTCTTTCAGTCTAAGTACAGAGCAAATGTTTGAAGATAGGCGCGACAACCTTAAGATACTTCTGAGGAATGAAAAAAGTAGGCAAAGGAACCAAATTTCAATCATTTTAGATTTTGACTATTCTCTATTGGAACCCGGTCGAGTATCTTTAGATGGTATATTTGAATGGGTAGAAAAAGCTCATTTACGAATTTACGAAACTTTCGAAGCATGCATTACAGACAAATTAAGAATAAAATTTGAGTCGGAGAAGCCATAAATGTTAATATTCGCAGAACCGGAAATAGATGACTTTGGAGAATATAGCCAGGATACTTCAACTGTTAGTATTCCGGAAAAAGTAGTTTCGCTGTTGGAGGATCTTTATGTTTTTCGAATCAGGGATGATATACAATGGTTTCTGGAAGAAAATTCGTTTTTAGTGTCCATTCTCTATGAAGCTCATGTACATATCAACAATTTTTTTCCTTATAGTCAAAAAGTATTAAGTGTCGTATCGGACCCTGAGATTCCAGAGAACAGTCAATTAATTATTTCAATATCTGCAAAGTTGAATGTGGATGAGGCTTTTGATAGACTCAAGGAATTAGATCGATACTGGTGACTCAACGCCAAAAGGCAAACAAAGGGATTGGTGAATATCACGATTGAATTCGAATGAGCTTTGACTGGACACAGTTTTTATTTTTAGCACAAGAACTCACCAAAAGTGCAGCCTCTTCCTCAAGTCAAGAAGCAATGTTGCGTTCTGCCATAAGCCGAGCTTATTATGCAGCGTTCTGTAATGCACGAAATTTCTTGCGAAATCATAGAAATGAAGTTATCCCTTCCACTGCGGAAGCGCACCGCATCGTCAAAGATATATTTGGACGCTCAACGGATCAAGAAGAATTGGCCATAGCTGAAGATTTGGACAGGCTTCGAATAGACCGAAATAAAGCCGATTATAATGACGTAGTCCGTGGTTTGGACCCTATGTCGGAATATGCTTTAAAACTCTGTCAGAACATTTTTCTCAATATCAGGACACTTCAGAAATAAGTAGCAGGACTAGCTGATTCATTGAAGTCAGCGAGGGGTTTGGCGTATCTCTTGGCTTTTGTCTCCCACCAAACATAGAGTTCTTGAACTTACCGAGCTCATCCGGGACGGTAAGTACAGCAAGGATGCCTTTGCGAAGATCCTACCCCTTGCGCAAGAATCAAATCCCCTTTGAACCGCGCAGACCGGCTGCGCACCCTGGACCTGTTTGCGCAGGGCAAACAAAGCGAGTGGCGCAACCGCCTGATCTGGGGCGACAAAAAATACGTGCTGCCCTCCTTGCTGCCGGAGTTTGCCGGCAAAGTCAATCTCATTTACATCGACCCGCCGTTTGACACCGGCGCCGATTTCTTACTCTCTTAAAAAGCGCATAAACGTAATACATGCTACGACCTCAAAACAAAAACACAAAAGCCCAGTCACATGACTGAGCTTTCTTGCTCCTCGGGTAGGACTCGAACCTACAACCTAGTGGTTAACAGCCACCCGCTCTGCCGATTGAGCTACCGAGGATTTTAGATCGGCGTCATCTTCAACTCAGTGGATAGGGACCCCTCCCCTCGGGATTCCACTGAGTCACGAGTCTGCCACCTAAAGTGTGGGGCAATGTATAAAATGTTTTGTTATTAGTCAAGCGCTTTTTGGGGTGCAAATCGGCCGCAAATGCCTCGCCATTTCGCGTTTTTTCGCTAGCGGTCGGCTCATAATATTTGGCCAAATCAACATCTTCGAATATGGGTCGCATCGCCATAAAATCATTGATCTTGAAGGCGTGATTGCTTAGGTTAAATATTTAAATTTTTCTGCCTCTCCTTTTGGCAAGGGGCAAGTTACAGTCGCAATCACAGGCTCACAGGAGAACGCAAGGATGAATACGTATTTGGTCACAGGAGGGGCCGGTTTTATTGGAAGTAATTATATACACTTCCTTTTAGAAAAGTACGACGACGTCAAAGTCATCAATCTGGACAAGCTGACCTACGCGGGCAATCTCGAGAATTTGCGCGATATCGAAGACGACAGCCGGTATCGTTTCGTTAAAGGGGATATCTGCGACGAAACGTTAGTCGGCCAGCTCATGGAAGAGGCGGACATCGTCGTCAACTTTGCGGCGGAGAGTCACGTCGACCGTTCGATCGAAGCCCCGGATGCGTTTATCAAGACGGATATTTTCGGTGCCTTTACCTTGTTGGAGGCCGCCAGACGAACGCACATCGACCGGTTCATTCAAATCAGCACAGATGAAGTGTATGGCAGTGTCGAACAGGGATCCTTTGTCGAAACAGATGCGCTCATGCCGTCAAGTCCTTACTCGGCGTCAAAAACGGGAGCAGATAGAATCGCGTTTTCATACTATGTCACGTACGGCATCCCGGTCTTGATCACCCGATGCTCAAACAACTTCGGTCCGTACCATTATCCGGAAAAGTTGATTCCGTTGTTTGTCACCAACGCGATTGAAGACAAGCCGCTGCCCATTTATGGCGATGGACTGAACGTGCGTGATTGGATTTATGTTGAAGATCACTGTGACGGCATTGACTTTGTCATGCGCAAAGGAGAATTCGGGCAGGTCTACAACATCGGAGGGGGCAATGAAAAGACGAATCTCGAAATCACGGACGCCATTCTTCAGAAACTCGGCAAACCGGATGACCTGAAACAGTTTGTGACGGACAGACCGGGCCACGATCGCCGTTACTCACTCGATTGCACCAGGCTAAGAAAAATGGGATGGGCACCCAGGCACTCCTTCGAGAGCGCTATGGACAAGACCATTGAATGGTACCTTGAAAACCGGCCGTGGTGGGAAAACATCAAAAGCGGCGAGTACATGAAGTACTACAAACAACAATACAGCACCGTAACGGCTTGAAGGGGGATCGATGGCAACCGAGACACTTGAACAGAGAATTAAGAATCAGACAGCGAAAATAGGTGTGGTAGGCCTCGGCTATGTCGGTTTGCCGCTGGCCGTCGAATTTGCCGACAAGGGCTTCTATGCCCTCGGTATCGACGTCAGTCGGGAGAAGGTTGAAAACCTGAACCGCGGCAACAATTTCATTGCGGACGTCGATAGCGACAAGCTCAAAAAGCTCGTGAGTGATGGCAGATTGGAAGGCACCACAATGTACGGGCGCGTCGGTGAACTGGATGTCATTTACATTTGCGTGCCAACGCCCTTCACGCCAAACAAGGAACCGGATATTTCGTATGTTGAAGATGCGGCAAAGTGTATTGCGGAGCATCTTAGAAAAGGGCAGCTCATCATTCTCAAGAGTACCACGTTTCCTGAGACAACTGAAAAAGTAGTGCGGCCGATTATGGAATCGAGTGGCTTGAAGGTTGGTGAAGACTTTGGCCTGGCCTACTCTCCGGAGCGGATCGATCCCGGGCGCACCGATTTCACCACCGCTACCACACCGGTCATCGTGGGCGGCGTAACGGAAAAGTGCACGAGATTGGCGACGCTGGTTTGTCAGCAAATCATCAAAACTATCGTGCCGGTTTCTTCGCCGCGGGCAGCCGAAATGGCCAAACTGTTGGAAAATATTTTTCGCAGTGTCAACATTGCACTGGTCAACGAATTAGCGCAATTGTGCGACCGAATGGGCAACATCGATATTTGGGAAGTGGTGCAGGCGGCGGCGACCAAGCCGTTTGGCTTCATGCCGTTTTATCCCGGCCCCGGCATCGGTGGCCACTGCATTCTGGTCGACCCGTACTACCTCTCATGGAAAGCTAAGGAATACGACTTCCATAGTGACTTCATTGAGTTGGCCGCGCGCACCAATGAAAACATGCCGTTCTATGTGATGGATTTGATTATCCGTTCTCTCAGCGAAAACGGGCCGTCCCTAAAATCGGCCAAACTGCTCTTCCTTGGCGCCTCGTTCAAACGCGATGTGGATGACATCCGCAATTCGCCGGCGCTTAAGATCATGGAGCTCCTGGTGCAGCGCGGTGCACAGAATTTGTCGTACAACGATCCGTTTGTGCCGTCGGTCAAGATAGACGGCCACGTGCTCGAATCCAAGGCCTTGTCAGACGATATCGTGCGTCATGCCGATTGCATTATTATCACCACCGACCACAGCAGCTACGATTTGGAAAAAATCGTAGAAAACGCAAAACTGGTGGTCGATACACGCAACGCGACGCGGGCGGTTAGGCGGGGTAAGGAGAAGATTGTTCGGCTGGGGAGCGGGGTGTAAATGCTGAAGAGGCGGAAAAGCGTGCGCGCGTTCCTGACGACATGCCTTACTCTGGCCACTGTTAGTGTCCTGTTTTCTCAAACGCCGCGGCTTGATGATCTACGACAACAGAATGAAGGCAAACAAATACGGCCACGTACCGATCTCAAATCAGCCTTGGGGAAAAAAAGAGCAACCGACAGGGACGCTCTGCGGAATAATCAGCCTTTAGGCTTTGATTTGACACAACAAGCCCTCGAAGCTGCTATCGATCCAGACACTTACATTGTGGGTCCCGGCGACAGATTTTTGATTTCAATTTGGTCCAGCTTAGCTAATACCTTTACGACCATGGTCACACCCGAAGGCAAACTCGTGATACCAACAATTGGGCCTTTGGCGGTTGACGGCAAAACGCTCAGCCAAGTACAAGCAATCGTTGCAGCCGAAGGAGCCAAAAAATACAAGAACACTGAGGTCACTGCTGACCTTGTTCAAGTACGAAGCTTTCGAGTCCATATCACTGGGCAAGTTGAGAACCCAGGTTCCTATAATGTATTTGCAGGATACCGTATTTCGGATCTGGTGAGGAGAGCGGGAAATATTACGCCATGGGGCTTCGAAAGAGAAATCGAACTACGACATGCAGACAATACGACAGAAGTGGTTGACTACATGGACTATTTGCTGTTCGGAAATCTCAAACAAAACCCTGCTTTGAGAGGTGGGGATGTCCTGTTTGTACCTGCCATCGACCTCAAAGAGAAAACAGTTAAGATCGAAGGAAATGTTGCTGAGTCAGGAATTTATCAAATCACGAGGCAAGAGACCCTATCGGACTTTCTTCTACGGACAAGAGCTCTCAATCGCCGTTCGGACCTTGAGCATGCCTTTCTAAAGCGGCGAAAAGAAGGTACTTCTGGAGGAACGGAAACGATTGCGCTGTTCCCTTACCTGAGCAAAACATCAAACGGTTTCTCGGAACTCGAATTAATGACCGGTGATGAAATAATGGTCCCGTTGCGCCAAGAAGACGTATATGTCATTGGGTCCGTACAATCTCCCGGCGCATATCCATACATTCCCAACCTGCGCGTTCGGGATTATGTTGGCTTTGCGGGAAGTAATTTTCAGGCGGGAAATCTGGATAAAACAGTTCTGATCAAGAATGATAACTCATCAGAGCAAAGGGGCAAAGATCTCATAGTTAAAGCCGGCGATACGATCTTTGTTCCCAGGAAAAGTGATGTGGGACTTCGTGACGTTGTTTTAACGATCGGCCAGCTTTCCACCCTCCTTTTGGCATTGAATGCAATTGGGACATTTAACTGATATTCCAGATGAGATAAGGTCATTTGGCGACAGAAAGTAGTAAAGCCCAAGTCGGCACCCTCGATTATGCCTTGATCTTCGCGAAATGGTCACGCCCAATTTTGTTGGGCTTGGTACTATCCTTTGGCCTCGCGTTTGCGGTCGGATCAATAGTACCAAAATGGTACATGGCCTCAGCTACAGTCTATCCACCGCAACAAGGACTATCCAATTTTGCTTTATCAAACTTCGTACAAAATTTACCTTTCGGTGGGTTCGGCCTTGCGGGAGACTCACAGCAAGTCTTGCTCTATCTCGCGATATTACAAAGTAGAACGATGATGGACCGTATCGTTAAGAAATTCAATTTGATGAAGTCATACGACCAGCCTGACATAGAGCGAACCATCAGATCGTTGAGGGCCAATGTGGACTTCAAGATCGAAAAGGAAGGTACGCTTAGTATCAGTGTTTTAGATAAAAATCCAACTCGTGCCGCTGAAATGGCGAATGCCTTTGTTTTTTATCTGGATAGTCTCAATACGATGAAAAAGGTCGAGGCTGCAAGAAACAACAGAATCTATATCGAAAAGGAATATAAGACTGCAACCCTTCGATTGGCCAATGCCGAAAAATCACTTAAGGATTTCCAAGAGAAATTTGGAATCCTCATTTTGCCAAGCCAAATAGAGGAAGAGATTAGAAGCGTAAGCGCCCTACAAGCTGAAATAACGTCTTCTGAAATCGATCTGAGAATTAAGCTAAGAACTTTGAGTTCGGATCATTCTCTTGTTAGAGAAGCTAAGATCAAGCTGGGTGAACTCAAGAGAAAATTGCAGGAATTCGTAAGTAGTCCTGCCCAAAATAATGGTGGAGTTGATAATCTCGTCGAAAAGCGGAACGACTTATTTATTCCAATAGATAAGTTGCCGGATCTTGGCCTACAATATCAGAGGTTATTTAGGGACGTCGAAGTGAAATCAAAAATATATGAACTGTTCACCCAAATGTACGAACAGGCGAAGGTTCAAGAAGCCAAAGATACGCCTACTATACAGGTCCTGGACTCAGCGATACCCCCACTTCGAAAGGCAAAGCCGAAACGCCTCATTTGGATGCTGATAGCGGGATTTGTATCTACGCTGGTGACAATCATTTATGCCTTTTCCGTGGAGTACTTTAATAGAAAAGAATCAGAGGAAATGAGAAAAATCGACCTCATCAAGTTTCATTTACGAGAATCATTCGGGCTCCGCAGAACAAATAAATGAATGTTCTCGCACCTTAACATCGCTCTGAATAGACAATCTGACCATAGATTGCACTGGTTGATTTTCAGCATCAGCTTAGTCGCAATACTTGTCGGACTCACAGTGGATCTCCCATTTATCAGTACGCTTCCTGTCTTACTATTGTTGTTGTCATGGTTTTTTGAAAGGTCGGTTTGGGCCGTTGGTATCTATCTTTTGTCTTTCTCCGTATCGATGCCCCTATTCGAATTGGCTGTTGGGGTGCATCTGGATGATTTTTTGTTGCCTTTGGTCCTCCTTATTTGGTTTGGGCGGAAAGTTTTTCTTGATGAAAGTCTGTTCGAAAAAACCGACATTGGCAAACACTTAGTTTTCTTCTTGGTAGTGGCAGCAACGTTTACCTTCTTGAATTTTCACCGTCTTACCTCCAGGGAGATGTTGGTTTCAAGTTTTGCTGTCGTTCGCCTGTTGGAATTCACCATCCCCTTTTTTGTCATAACCAGTCTCATTAGGTCAGAAAGAGATTCTATAACGCTACTATGGATAGCCGTTGTTGGAAGTATTTGGGTAACCTTGTATGGTATCTACCAATGGATGGATGGAAGACAAGTAGTCGTCTCTACACTTTCGCCAAATCACCTACATATCGGCGTTTATTTGGTTTTAATGTTCTTCTTAAGTTTAGGGCTATTATATTCGGAGGTAAGAACGAGTAGGAAGTTGCTCCTCACCTTGGTACTCGTCCTGCAATTCATTGTCTTGATCGGTAGTAATTCGCGGGCCGCTTGGCTGGGATTCCTCATAGGGGCAATCACATTCGTCATACTGAAAAAAAGAAAATCTTTGATTGTGATTCTTCTTGTTGTTATTCCATTGGGCTTCATCTATAATTCCCTGCCACCGACTGCCTTGGGACGCCTTGGTCAAACAGCCCAAGTTGGCTACCAAGGCGTAAGTTTTGACCTTTCTACATTTGGCAGATTTTATATTTGGTATGGGACTATTCAGATGATTTTTTCTTCACTAAAGAATTTTCTTTTCGGTGTAGGATTAGGTGCCTTTTCGTCTGCGTCCCTGCCATTTGTTTCTCTCTTGCCGGGTGGGGCTTCCGGCGCGCACAACAATTTCTTGCATTTTTTCGCGGAGTTGGGAATTGTAGGACTTGTTGCTTTTGTCAGCTTATTGTTCAAACTAGCAAAAGCCGCCAGGAAAGCAATCCGAAAATCCATAACTCCATTCCAGGAAAACCTCACCATCGGATACTTGTCATCTCTAGTTGGCCTGATTGTCACCTGCTTTACACAGGAAACATTTTCCGTCCAAGAGGCATCATCAAGTTTCTTGGCCTTTTTTTTCGTAATCTCCGGAATAGTCCTTCATTCGATGTTTGGGAACGACTCACTGCAAAAATAATACATTATTCCCACTGAGATTTAGACGGTCTTTTGGGAAGTTCACTTCCATAGTCATATGAACTATATGTGCGGTCAGAGCAAACACACCAAAACATGACTTTACGACCCCATGAGAACAAAGGTCATTCACATTATTGGCACAATGGACATCGGTGGTGCGGAGAACTACTTGTTCAACCTTTTGTCAGCCCTGGATCTAAGAATATACGACATAGAAGTCTATTACCTGGTAGGGAAGGGAGGCATAGCGCACAAATTGTCTACTTTGGGAATCCCGTGTCAATCACTTATCACGAAGGGTCAAAGGGACTTCCTGCAAATTCCCCATTTAGTTTCGCTTTTCCGAAAGAAAAGACCCGACATAGTACACACACATGTGCACGCCGCCAATTACTGGATTGCCATAGCTTGCAAACTTGCAAAAGTATCCGTCCTGATTGAATCTATTCATGACCAACACATACATTCTGCCAAGAAGCTGTATCTTATTCGGATACTCGAGAAGATAAATTCGCGATTGGTTGACCAAATTATCGCGGTTTCGGAGGGCGTAAGGGCACACATCATAAATGAGTTGGGTGTTGATCCAAAAAAAACTATGACTCTCCATAATGGCATTAGAACAAAGTATGTGGCAAAAGCCAAACCACTGACCCGAAAAACTTTCGGGATTACGAATGACAGCTTTCTCGTGGGGTGTGTGGCCAATTTGATCCCAACAAAAAAAGGTTACGAGTACCTACTGCCTGCCTTTGCTGAGCTTAAAGACGAAATCCCGCATGCAAAGCTACTGATCATTGGGGACGGACCCCTAAGAGAACTTATGATCAAATTGACGCGTGAGCTAAACATTGAAAATGACGTCCAGCTGTTAGGCCACAGGGACGATGTGTTTCAAATCCTACCGCTCTTTGACGTGTTTGTCCTGGCTTCGCTGTTTGAGGGCCTACCTATGGTCCTGCTAGAAGCGATGTTTTTCAGAAAGCCGATCGTGGCCACAGGGGTAGGCGGCATTCCGGAACTGGTTCGTGACAAGACCACAGGTTTGCTCGTGCCTCCCGCAAATAAGGAGGCCCTCGGGAAAGCTATTCTTGAACTTTATCATAACAAATCGTTGATGAAAGAAGTCAGCCAAAATGCGCATGCACTGGTCGTCGAGCATTTCACCATTGAGAAAATTGCTGGTCAGGTTCACGATTTATACACAAAACTGTTAAATAAAAAACGGCCTAGCCAGTGAAAACCAAAGCGACATCAGTAGCAAATGCACGCCATGAAACACTGCTAACCAGCGGTCTGATACTGATCAGTGTTACATTGCTTACAAAACTTGTCGCGTTTACGAAGGAAATATTGATCGCGGCACAATTTGGCGTCTCTGAAACGACAGATGCTTTTATTGTGGCATTCACCATTCCGAACGTGCTTTTGTTCTTGTTAGGCATTGACTTAATTAAGGGAACGTCGACAAGCATTTTCTCCTCGTACTTAGCCAATGGGAAAATAAGGGAGTTCTCTCAAGTATTCAGCTCAATATTCAATCTTACCTTTATTTTTACAGCCGCGGTTCTGGCCATTGGAATTTGGCAAATGCCATTCATTATATCTTTGATTGCGCCAACTTTTTCCGGAACTCAACTAAGCGCCACAATTGGTTTGGCGAGAATTCTACTGAGCATCTTGATGTTCATGGGACTCGCAAACTACGTGATAGCCTCGCTCAATGCGCTGAGGAAATTTTTTGTGCCGGCGTTAGCTACTTTAACTGCAAATCTAATTGTTGTCTTTTTCCTGTTGTTCGCTTCTCGCCAGATGGGAATCTACAGCATAGCATGGGGATACTGCACGGGATTCGCCACGAGTCTGATCATTCTACTTTGGTATGCTTCGAAGACTAGTCTACGATATGAAAAACGGATTATTTCAAATGTTTCGGAAGTGCAGAGTTTTATCCGAAAATCATCGCCGTTGCTAATCCTCACAACATTCAGCCAGGTAAACGTTCTCGTCGAAAAAAGTATCGCCTCAAGGCTAGACGTTGGCGGCATTTCGGCTCTTAGTTTCGCTCACAAGCTTAGCCAGATGGCGATTGATATTTGTATTGTCCCCATATTGACGGTGTTGCTACCTACTTTATCTGGCGAATTCTCACTTAACCAGAAAGAGACAGTTTCGAGGCGAATAAGCAAGGGAACCGAGATCATTTGTTTAATACTTATTCCCATATCGATAATTGTTGCCCTTCTCAGTAAAGAGTTGGTAGGAGTCGTGTTTGAAAGAGGCGTATTTGATAATTCGGATACGCTCAAAACTTCTTCGGCCCTTATCTTTTATGCGATTGGACTGCTACCGCACGGTCTGTACTTGTTTTTCATAACGAATTACCTTGCTATGCAAGAGACATTGTCATTGGGGAAAATCGGAGCCGTTGCCTCTTGCATTAATATAGCGTTAAACCTGATCCTAATTCATTATTTCGAATATTTGGGTATAGCGCTTGCTTGGTCAATATCGAGTTTTTTTTATCTGATAATGCTAATGATTGTGTCCAAGAAAAAACTAATGTTATCAAACAATCAAATACGGGCAACTCCTTATTTCAGGATCTTTGTATCTGGGGTCCTTATGGGAGTGAGCATCTATTTCATGAAAGAGCTTGCTTGGCTCGATGCCGGTTTGCTACGGTTGCTATCGATAACAGCAGTGGGATTATTGCTTTATCTTGTTTTTCTTCTTATATTTGGAATTCGTCAGCCCAGGGAAGGCTTGATATATCTCAAAAGAAGAATGAAATCATTCGGGGATTGTTTCAAAAATGCGTAGAAAGGTGTTATTTCTAACACCCTACTCTGACATTAGCGGCTCGAGCATAAGTCTCTTGAATTTTCTTAAGGCAGTAAACCGAGAGTTGATTGAGCCGATTGTTGTCTTGCCTGAAGATGGCTTCCTAGTTGAAAGGCTACAAGAACTTAACATCCCAACTGAAATCATACCTTTTGGCCGACTGGAAAAAAATTTTCTGAAAATCATTTGGCTTATCCTGGGCCTTCCTAAAGTTCTCTTTTGTATTAACAAGATTCTGAAAAAAGGAATTGACTTGATTTATTGTAACACCTTAGTCAATATTTATGGTGGCTTGTTATCAATCATTTCTCGAAAACCATGTATTTATCATATCCATGAAGCGAAAGAAACCTACGGCAAGCTGCTATTCAAATTCTTGGTTTTTTTTGTCCAACAAACTGCACGCAGAATCATTTTAGTGTCACAAGCAACAGCGAGTTCTTTTGACCACTGTAAAGAAAAGTGTGTGGTGATCTATAACGGCATCAACCATTCAGAGTACGAAAGGGTCAATAGGGCACGGCAACCCATTTCGTATCCACGTATTAGCAAAGCATGGACATGTATAGCATTAATCGGCAGTATTGGTTTCAACAAAGGTCAGCTCTTGCTGGTCGAAAGTTTGTTTATTTTGAAGGATAGACACCAAAATCTTCATTGCCTTCTTGCCGGCAAACTCGCCAAGAAATCAAGCACGCAAGCCTATTTCAAACAATTGAACGATAAGGTATCTGCATACGGTATGGCCGAACGGGTGCATTATCTGGGTGTTTGTGAAGACGTCAAAGAACTATTGACCATCTCATCAATACTTGTGCTACCGTCTTACTCAGAGTGTCACCCATTGGTCATTCTCGAGGCCATGGCTGCAGGAGTGCCTGTGATTGCTACCAATGTCGGTGGAATACCCGAAATCATCCATCATGAAACGAACGGAATACTCATCCCTACCAATAACTCGGAAGCATTGGCTCATGAACTCTCCCGTCTAATAGAAGATAAAGAACTTTGCTATCGCATTGTGCGAAATGCAAAAATCACTGTACGCGAAAAATTCTCTTTAGACCAAATGGCGAGGAATATTGAGTCGGTTTTGTTGGACTCATAGTAGTCTATCATGAGAATAGCATTTTTTGTACCCTATCCAGAAGAGGGCCCAAGCTCGCGATTCAGAATCTATCAATATCTGCCAATCCTACGCAATTCTGGCATCCAGGGGGATGTTTTTTCATTCTTGGAATCAAGAGAATATAAACACATTTTCAACGACTACAAGAAAACGGGCAAGCTTTTTGTTTACCTGAGAGGCGTAATCAGGCGCTGGAAGCAGCTCCGCCAAATCCGATATTATGACACGGTCTTTGTTCAAAAATACGTTTGCCCGTTTGGCATGTATTTCGAAAGGATGGTAACAAATAAAAAAAAACTCATTGTTTACGACTTTGATGACGCAGATTTCCTGAAACATGATAGCGCAGTAAATTCTTGGTCGGCGCTACTAAGGAGTCCAGCCAAAACCGCAAAAATGATTCAGAGGAGTCATTTGATCATTGCTGGCAATTCGTACTTGGCTGGATTTGCAAAGAAGTATAATGATAATGTTCATATTATCCCAACATCTATAGACACCGAAAAATACAGACCAAAGCAGAGGGCCTCGAAAAGCGACCTGGTCGTAATCGGGTGGATTGGCAGCTCCGCATCCTCAAGATATTTGTCATTACTAGATGGCGTTTTTACCTATATTATAAATAGATATAGAAACATAAAGATCATGATTGTTGGCTCTAAAGATTATGAGGTACCTGACTCGAGAATCATTCTAAAACCATGGACATTAGAATCTGAGCTTTCGAGTCTTCATAGTATCGATATTGGCCTGATGCCACTCACTAATGACGATTACGCGAAGGGAAAATGTGGCTTCAAAGCGCTACAATATATGGCTGTTGGTACACCCGCGGTCGTTTCCGCGGTAGGTGTTAACCAGGAAATTGTACGAGACGGCACTAATGGGTTCGTTGCTCGTAACTCGCGAGAATGGGTTGAGAAGATTGGTACTCTAATAGAGAACGCTGAATTAAGAAAAAGAATGGGACTCGCTGCCAGAAAAACGGTAGAAAAAAAATATTCTGTTAAGGAGAATGCGGCGAAACTAGTGTCAGTGTTAAAGAATTTGGAAATACAAAATCGAGGGAATAGTTTTCATGTCGAGATGACAACTGACAGGCAATTCAATTCATAGCCACTCGGATACCTAGTCAAGCGTGTTTCTTTCTGACTCTAACTATAACGATCGCACAGAAATGGGGCAATGTCTTTCTTGCGGAAAAGAGTCTGTAGACAAATGCCAGAAAAGTAAATCCTGACTTAAATAAATCGATTGCGATGCGATCCAAAACAAGAATCCTTCATGTGATTACGAACCTCCCAATTGGGGGGGCTCAAGATAACACACTGCTAACCGTGGAATATCTAGATCGGGCCAGGTATGACGTGACCTTGCTGTGTGCCAATGATGGGGCTTGGGTTAATCGGGCCCAGGCCATCGATGACCTCAATTTAATCTTCGTGAATGAGCTCCGCCGGAAGATTCATCCGGTCAAAGATGTCATTGCTTTGTGGAAAATATATAAAATTCTGCGACAGGGCCAATATGATATCGTGCACACCCACAGTTCTAAACCCGGCGGGCTTGGAAGAATTGCGGCCAGACTTGCCGGCGTGCCGATTATCATTCACACGATTCACGGATTCCCCTTTAACGATTTTATGAATCCATTGCTTCGGCGCATTTTCATAGCTGCAGAAAGGTTCCTATCCAACTTGTCTGACAGGCTCATTACAGTCTCCACTCTGAACCGCAAGAAAGCGTTAGACCTGGGCTTCGCACCATCGGATAAACTTATCAACATCTACAGTGGCATAAACTTCGAGAGATTCGAACGCCCCATCAATGTAAACGAAAAGAAAAGGGAGCTGGGTATCTCGAATGGAGACAAGGTTGTCGGCATGGTGGGAAGACTGTCGAAGCAAAAAGCACCCCTGGATTTCATTCAGGCGATGAATAGAGTACTCGAGAGAAGACGTGATGTACAACTGCTATTGGTCGGCGATGGAGAACTTAAGGAAGACACGCTGGCACTGTCGAGACAGCTAAATATGGACTCCAGACTCAAGATTCTCGGCTTTAGAGAGGATGTTCCAGAACTCCTCCGTCTCCTCGACGTTTTTGTCCTGACCTCGTGGTGGGAAGGACTAGGGCGTTCACTTACGGAGGCAATGTATACGGCGAGGCCCGTTGTGGCAACGAGTGTGGACGGCGTTCCTGAACTAGTAGAGAATGAGAAAACGGGCCTGCTCGTCCAAGCTAACGACATTCAGGCAATCGCCGATGCTATCCTGCATCTCCTGGAAAACGAACGTGAGGCTGCGGCATTAGGGCAAAATGCAGCCAATCGGATTAACCAGGCTTTCAGCGCCGACACCATGGTAAGCCATCTGGATCGACTTTATCAGGACTTGCTATCCAAGAAGGGAATTGACAGTCCCACAATTGCGCAAACACAAAGAAAAACGTCTGCTGCTTATCGCTGAATGCTACAATATGTTGTTGCTACAAATCTCCTGGTTGTCAACCTGTCTTCTCGGTGGCCAAGATATCCTCATAGTCTTTGGCGCGATAAATTCTCAGTTCAGGAGAAGTATTTTCAATCTCCTGCTAAAATTTCCGTCGGGAAAACTCGAATGAAAAGTCACAAGAAATGGGCAAGAGAGTAGATGCACGGCGAATACAATAAAATAACATATCGGTACCACCACCATTAACTCATTGACTCTTTCCCCTGGCCTGAATATATTTGCCACTAATCACGCCGGAGTTGTGTTCTTATCAACAAAACTCCAGTGAGGGCACTAAATAGCCTTACCTTTCCAGGATGCATCTTAGTCCAATAATGTCTAATCGTGCACAAAGAACTACTTTGCTGGCCGCCGACTTCGTTGCCCTCACGCTGGCCTTTTTCATCTAGGCCTGGTTGAGGCATGAACTCGGGTTCTTCGCGGAATCCGACAACCTCTCCCTGCTGCAAATTTCGCTGATTGTCAACCTGCTTTGGATTTTGTTTTTTGCTTTCTTCGGCTTTTACGACGCCGCTTACGCAAAGTCCCGTGTCGATGAATTTATTCAGATTTTTAAGACGATTTCACTCGGTGTTCTCATCATCTTCCTGGTGACTTTCGAAACGGAAACCGACCTGGAGAACCCGCCGAAGCTTAGCCGCATGTTCATCCTGAACTACTGGCTCATTCTGTTGGTAACCGTCACAGCGGTTCGCATGCTGGTGCGGACCATCCAGCGCTACCTGCTGAGTGCCGGCATTGGGCATCGCCGGACCGTGATCGTAGGCTGGGGTAAGAAAGGGTGGGATCTTGCCGATGAGGTTCGCAAATTCCCAGCCCTGGGCCTCGACGTCGTGGGCTTTGTTTCGGTGCACACCTCACCGCAGGACAAAACAAGTCATGGCCATGTGCCTCTTCTCGGAAATGTCGACCAGATCAACGCCATCCTCGAAGATGCGAAGGCACAGCAGGTGATCTTCGCCCTGAAAGGAAACGCTCGCGAGAAAGTCATGGACGTCATGGACCGGTGCAACGGTCGCCAGGTCGATTTCAAGATCGTACCGGACCTATATGACATCGTGGTTGGTCAGGCCAGGACAAATCAAATCTATGGCCTCCCTTTGATAGATGTCATGCCGCACTACCTGCCGGAGTGGGAACGAAAATTCAAGCGCCTGATGGATCTCCTGACCGCAAGCATCATTCTTCTGTTATTCTCACCGCTCTGGCTCCTGCTTGCTGTCGCCATCAAATTGGATTCCAAAGGGCCGGTACTCTACCAACAGGAAAGGGTGGGGTTCAATGGCAGGATTTTCAACATTCATAAATTCCGATCCATGGTTCACAAGGCGGAATCACAAACAGGGCCGAGATGGGCTGAAAAAAAGGACCCGCGCATTACCCGTGTCGGCAATATTATCCGCAAGCTGCGCCTTGACGAAGTGCCGCAGTTTATTAACGTCCTGAAGGGAGAAATGAGTCTCATCGGCCCGCGCCCCGAACGACCCTACTTTGTAGAAAAATTCAAACAGGATATCCCGTTTTACGCAAGACGACTGAAAGTCAAGCCGGGGATTACCGGCTGGGCACAAATCAAGGGTGAATATGATACGTCGATCGAAAATGTCAAGGACAAGCTAAAATACGATCTTTTCTATCTGGAGAATATGTCACTGAGAATGGACGCAAAAGTGATTCTCAACACTATCTATATTATGCTACGAGGGAAAGGACAATAGGGATGTTAGACCTGAAGTTTATTAGGGAAAACCAGGAACTGGTACGACAAGCGGTCGCAAACAAGGGGGAGAAAGCAGAGTTGGACAAGCTGCTTGATCTCGATGCCGAACGGCGTGAGATCCTGCAGCGCGTCGAAAAACTCAAACAGGAGAGAAACACGGCGTCACAGAACATCGCGCGGCTGAAGAAAGAAGGTGCTTCCGCAGAGGAGCAGATCGCCCAAATGCAAACACTCGGCAACGAGATCAAGACGCTGGACGGCCGCATCAGAGAGGCGGATACCGAACTCAAAAAGCTCCTCAGTTGGGTCCCGAACATCCCGCATGCCAGCGTGCCTGTCGGTCAAAACGAGCAGGACAATATCGACGTCAAGAAATGGGGGGCGCCACCGGAGATGGACTTTGCGCCGAAACCTCACTGGGAAATCGCCGAATCACTCGGGATCATCGATTTCGGGCGTGGCGTCAAAGTGGCGGGTTCTTCTTTTGTGAACTATGTTGGATTGGGAGCGAAGTTGGAACGCGCGCTGATCAATTTCATGCTTGACCTGCATGTGGAGAAGCATGGCTACAAGGAAGTCTTTCCTCCCTTTCTCGTGAATCGACAAACGATGTTTGCCACCGGGCAACTACCTAAGCTTGAAGAAGACATGTACCTGGCACAAACCGACGACTTGTTCCTGATTCCCACGGCTGAGGTGCCGGTGACCAATTTGCATCGGGATGACATCTTGAGCGAAAGCGAACTGCCCTTGAAATACACGGCGTATACGCCCTGCTTCCGCCGGGAAGCAGGTACTTATGGTAAGGACACGCGCGGCCTGGTACGAATCGATCAATTTGATAAAGTGGAAATGGTGCAGTTTGTCAAGCCTGAGGTCTCTTATGACGTGCTGGAAACACTGCTGGCGAACGCTGAAGAGGTCTTGCAAATATTGGAGCTGCCCTACCGCGTCATTGAGCTGTGTACGGCGGACCTCAGCTTTGCTGCGGCCAAATGCTATGATATCGAAGTCTGGGCCGCGGGCGTCAACAAGTGGCTGGAAGTTTCATCGTGCAGTAATTTCGAAAGCTTTCAGGCCCGGCGTGGAAATATTCGCTTCCGTAACGACCGCACGGGCAAGCTTGAATTTGCGCACACATTGAACGGCTCCGGCCTGGCGCTGCCCAGAACGGTGATTGCTATTCTGGAGAATTGCCAGACGGACGAGGGAACCGTTGTGGTGCCGCAAGCGTTGCGACCTTATCTTGGAACGGACCTGATTAAGTGATCCCTGCGTCTTCCCAAAACGCCTTGCGCATCTGAGCACCCTATGATGACGGAAAGCCAACAACGCGGTACCATGGTTGAGGTCGGTCGCCGCATCTACCAGAAAGGTCTGGTCGCGGCCAACGATGGCAATATCAGCGTACGACTCGATGCGGGTCGGTTGCTGGTGACGCCAACCGGCTTATCCAAGGGCTTTATGCGACCCGAGGAAATGTCTATCGTCGATCCCGACGGTCGCCTGCTTTCGGGTGGGAAACCTTCCAGTGAGCTGCCCTTGCACCTGCACATCTACCGCCAGAGGCAGGACGTGCAGGCGGTGGTGCATGCGCATCCTCCGTACGCCACCGGCTTTGCCACGGCGGGCATCGCACTTGACAAATGTGTTCTGGCCGAAGTGATCGTGACTATCGGCTCCATTCCCCTGGCCCCTTATGGCACGCCCTCTACCGAGGAATTGCCGAAAAGCATCGACCCTTTCATCGAGACCTGCGACGCTTTCCTGCTGGCCAACCATGGCGTTGTGACGGTCGGCCAGGATCTGATGGACGCCTATTTCAAGATGGAACGGGTGGAACATTACGCGCACATTCTGTTCACGGCTCGCCTGTTGGGAGGAGAGCAGCCCCTCAGCGGGGAAGCAGTCGAGAAACTTCATGGCCTGCGAGAACAATATGGTGGCGGCGACCACAATCCTGGTTGTCGCATCGAAACCACACAGCAGGCCTGCGACTGCACGCACGAGGCCGACGAGATGAATGAAGACGAATTCGACGAGATTGTCCGGAAAGTTTTGTCTGCCGTTCAGGACAAGATCAACAAGACTTGAGCTGCGTGCAGAGATGCGTTAAACGCCGAGAAGCCAGTGATAGTGAGTCAAGTAGGGAAAGAACTACCAAATTCAATGGCTGACAGTTAGTCTCTGCGGAAAGCCATTCCGGAAGGAACGTTTTTTGCTTGGTCCTGTCGACTGAGACGTTGTCTGACAGCCACAAAGCCACCTGAACTTGTTGGGCATTTCTCTTTGCCACGCTAACAGATTTGATGAACTATACCGTAACTACCAGTAGCCAAACTGACAAAATCGTAACCGAATGACGGAAAAAAGCCGCTTGGCGGCGTAACGGCTCCCCTCTATGGAAACGATTGGCTGGCTTTCTATTTTGCCCCCTCTCGTCGCCATTTTCCTGGCGATCTGGACACGGCAGGTTTTCATCTCCCTGTTCTTCGGCATTTGGCTGGGATGGACAATCCTCATGGGCGGCAATCCCGCCACCGGCTTGAGAGCAACGCTTGAGGCGTGCATCAAAGTTTTTGAAGATGGCGGCAACACCAAAGTCATTGCCTTCAGCGGTTTGGTGGGAGCGCTCATCGCTCTCGTACAAAGATCCGGCGGCGTTCAGGGGTTCATTCAATGGCTCCTGCGTAGCGGCTTTGCCAAGAACCGACGTTCGGCTGGTCTGCTCGCCTACCTGATCGGCACGGTCATTTTTGTTGAATCGAATATCACCTGTCTGGTAACCGGCGCCGTGGCTCGACCCATCTTCGATAAGCTCAAGATTTCCAGGGAAAAACTTGCCTATATTTGCGATTCCACTTCGGCACCTGTGTGCATCATGATACCGCTGAACGGGTGGGGCGCATACGTGATCGGTCTGTTGGCGGCGCAAGGCGTAGACGCCCCTTTTGCGGTGCTGCTGAAATCCCTGGCTTTCAACTTCTACGCCATAGCTGCGCTCCTGCTTTTGCTTGTTGTCATCCTGACGGGATGGGATATTGGTCCCATGGCCGTGGCAGAAAAAAGAGCGTCGGAGCTGGGCAAGGTGTTGCGGGATGGCGCCACGCCAGTCGTGTCTACGGAGGTCGTTGCCCTAAAGGCCAAGGCCGATGTCCCGCTGCGGGCCAGCAATATGACGGTGCCGATCGCCGTCATGGTGCTGATGATGCCCGTAGGCCTTTACATTACAGGCAATGGCAATCTGATGAATGGTTCGGGCTCCACCTCCGTTTTCTGGGCCGTGCTGGCCGCCATCGTAACGGGCGGTATCATGTACAAGATGCAGCGCATCATGGACCTGTCCGAGCTTGTCGACCTTTTCTTCAAGGGGTTGGGTGGTCTGATGCCGCTGGCGTTGCTAATGGTCCTGGCTTTTGCCATCGGAGATACTTGCAAAGCACTGGGCACGGGTCCTTTCGTGGCAAACTGGGCCAAAGCACTCTTCAGCCACAAGGTGGTGCCCTTGCTTCTGTTTCTGGTGTCCGCCTTCATCGCTTTTTCCACGG
>Ga0114931_10000301_pt1 | contig 57869 bp, 35 predicted proteins | sample 2SBtaG_FD_89579 | JGI IMG/M metagenome (GOLD analysis project Ga0114931, IMG submission 89579) | Deep subsurface microbial communities from Kolumbo volcano to uncover new lineages of life (NeLLi) - 2SBTROV14_V59a metaG | ecosystem: Environmental > Aquatic > Marine > Volcanic | place: Kolumbo... | reverse complement strand
TGGCATCCCAGGCGATTTCGTGGAAGCCGGCATCCTTGCGACCATTCACAAGCGTACGTACTTCTCTGCCCAACGTATCAAATATGCGCAAAAGCACTGTTCCCGATTTGGGTACTTCGAAATGAATCTTGGTTTCCGGATTGAATGGGTTGGGGAAATTCGGTGCCATGGAAAATGATTTGGGGGCCTTAATTTCTACGCTGATCGGTCCGTGTCGGCTAACATTTCCGTTCGCGTCAACATCTTCTATGAGATAAAAATAGCGACCCCCGACGCGGACGGTCTTGTCGACAAATTGATACCGTCCTTTCGCGACCGGTCTTATTTTTTCTTGATTCGCTCTTTCAAAGTTCCCATCAACTGAGAGCGATCGCAGCACATTGAATCCGGAGTTGTCAACCTCGCGACTCGTGGTCCATGTGATCTCGACGCCTGCAAAGCCGACAAACTGCGCCTGGAAAGTGCTCAGCTCCACCGACGTAACCAAATCGAGATGCCATTCCATCGAAGCCTGCTGCTGACCATCACTGACCTCAAATCGTACCACATAGCTCGTCTGGGCCAGCTCGCCGGTGTGCATTTCGTAAGAGTTCGAGGTAGACACGAGAGTCCCGCTGCCTGAAACGGGATCGGCCAGCGACCATTGCATGGTGAGGGAGTCATTATCATCATCAACTGTTTCAGCAGTAAATAAGATCGTGTCCCCAGGGGAAAAATCAAACTCAAGCGTTTCAGGCAGAAAGGATTGAATCACGGGCGGCCGATTTGTTTGTTGCACATAGATGCGGATAAGCGCTCCGTTTGAGACAGCGCCAGAATCGTCCTGAACGATGTAGCTAAGGGTGTCGATACCACTGTAATCCGGCGGTGGCACATAGGTTAGAAGGCCGGTGCTCGCGTCAAATTCCGTGCTGGCGCCAGGCATAGCTTCGCGTTCAAACTGGACCGTGGATGCCTCCACCGTGCCGTCAATATCCACGTCGTTCAAGAGGATTGGCACCTCGATTGGTTGGTTTGTCAGAGTGGCAGCGGAATCATCCTGAGCCACCGGGGGATCGTTCACAGAAAGGATTGTGAGGCGAACTGTAGCGGCGTTGGAGACAGCTCCCTGGTCATCAGCGACCTGGTAGGTCAGGCTGTCCTCGCCAAAAAAATTCGTCTCCGGTGTGATAGTTAGCACCCCGGACTGAACGCTGACGCTAACGTGGACAGGCTGGTTCAGAATGGTTACCGAACTGCTGCTATCCAGGCCACCATCAGGGTCAACATCATTGCTTATAATGTCAAGGCTCACGGAGTCATCTTCTAAAAAAACAACAACATCGTCGATTGCGATTGGTGGCAGGTTGCCAAACGTCAGCGCCTTTATCACCAACATCGGTTTTTCAATCGCTTCCTTGGAGGCGTATTGGACCAGGTCTGGTGAGCTACTGGTGATCGCGAAACTGTAGGTACCATCACCGACTACCGCTGAGAGAACGTCGAACGTTGCGGTATCTCCAATTGCAATGGCGCCGGCAGTACTGAGGACGGATCCTTCAACGAGTGGGGCATTGTTGGCTCGCACAGTGTCTTCCGTCCACGGCGTCGTCGAGTTTCTCAGGAAATTCGAAACGAGCGTCATGGACCCGCCCGATTGGCTACCGGCAAGCGCATAGCATTGAATCTCGGCGCTGAGCAATTGGGCGGGAAGTCCGACGGGCTGAAACTTCAAATAACTGACGAATTTATTGTTCTCGACCTTAAAAGAGGTTTTGTCGCCGAAATTCTTCGTGACTTCAGTCAGCTTTACCTGCGCGTCATCGCTTGGCAGAAATTCAAGCAAGACCGTATCAGGGTTGGCTCGCACTTCGAAGTCTGCCAAACTCGCACCGGGGCCGACTGAAGTGATGACACTAATCGGGCCCGTTGTGGCGAGTTGCGGCACAAAGGCTGTCAAACTCTCCGGTGCGACACTCACAAAATCGGCAGCTACACCGTTGAAAGTTACCTGAAACACGTCTAGGAGATTTGTTCCTGTGATACTCACTTCCGTGCCTGGAGGGCCGGCAAAGGGTGAAAATGCGTTAATCACGGGTAAGAACTGGGCAAGATCAATCACGGAAAACGTACTGTCGCTCACATCCTCGGCCCCTTGCTGTGGTTCTGATATTCGAATCAGACCGGTTGTCGTTTCCGAGTTTGGCACGGTCCAGTCAAATGAGCCTGTGTTTTCTGCACCGGAGACGACGTCGCTCCAGGTCACCCCGTCATCGTCAGAGAATTCAATTCGAACGACAGGCGGCTCCCCGGTTGACGACCAGGTGATCGTAAAAGTCGAATCAACGAAAAGTTCTTCGCCGCCGTTAGGTGACAACAAAGTGACCGTTGGGGGTGGCACGAAGCGCAGCACTGTAAACAAGTCGCTGGTGTCAGCCGGGGAGCCATCTGCAACGTCATAGATTCGGATAAGGCTTGAGTCCGATTCCGCATCGGGAATGGTCCAGGAGTATTGCCCGTCATTGGGGGTCGATGCCACTAGCGCAGTCCAGGCGCCGCCGTTATCCGACGAAAAATCGATTCCCACACTATCGATAGCGCCTGCAGTCGTCCAGGTGATAACAAAAGTTGAATCGACGTTCAGCTCCTGGCCTGCATGGGGAGTCAGAAGGGTAATCGACTGTGGCAGCTCAGATTCACGAAAAATCGTAAAAGGCCCGGATAACGTTTCAGAGGGTGCATTGTCGTCGGCATCAGAAATGCGAATCAAGCTGAGGGCGGAACTGGTATCTGGCACACCCCAGGCGTAACTGCCATTGTTAGGAACTGTAGCAATGATGTCGCTCCAGGTGGTACCGGCATCGGCGGAAAACTCAATTCTCGTGGATGCGATCGACCCTGTGGACGTCCAGCCAATTTCAAACATTGAGTTGGCGAGCAATGAATCTCCCGGGGCCGGCGCATCAATGGTAATGTTCTGAAAAACCGTCCCCACCACCTCATACCACGCAACATCCCGGTCTTCTCGAATGGCGGCAACAATATCGGCATCACCGTCTTCATCCAGGTCGACAATATTGACACCCCTGGGTATGCTTACGGAATCCACCACGATGCCGGGGGAAAAACTGCCACCGCCGTTATTTAGCCAGAGCGTGATCGTGTTGGCAGCGAAGCCCGCCGCGGAAACGTCAAGATCGCCATCTGCGTCTACGTCGCCCGCAACCACGGACCAGGATTCTCCGTACGCGGATTCGATTAAGTGTTCACTGAAGGTACCGGTCCCGTCGTTTTCGAACCAATCTACATCTCCATTGTCCCTTTGCGTTCTCAGGATATCCTGGTCGCCATCGCCATCAATATCAGCTGCTGATACGCCCCAGGCTCCCCCCCCCGCCACTGTTTTTTTGGTGAAATTGCCTGCCCCATCATTGCTGTACCAACGAATCTGAGACGAACCACCCCCAATCACATCAATGTTGCCGTCGCCGTTCAAATCAGTTGCATAAATCGTGTGGGCACGCGAGAGATTGTCGATGATGTGTTTCGAAAAACTCCCTCCGCCGTTGTTCTCCCACCAGGCGACGAGGTCATCGTTCACTGCACAACTCAGAATATCGTTGTCGCCGTCGCCGTCAAAATCCGCGGCAAAAACAGACTCGGGATCCTGCCAATTCTGTTCCAAAACATGTCTTACAAATTGACTGCCCTTGTTCTCGAACCATACGATTTCTTTGTCTGCCGTTGAACCTCCAAGCACATCGACGTCACCATCGTTATCGAGGTCTTTTGCAAACACAGACCATGCGGCCACAGCGCTACCGAGAAAATGCTTCTGGAAATTCTCATTGCCGTCATTTTCGTACCAGCTCAAACCATCGAACGACGCTGTGGCAAGATCGAGGTCACCGTCGCCATCGATATCCTCCGGATGGACCCAGTATGCTGCTTGCAAATTAGAATCAATGGTGTGCCTGGTTAAAGTAGGTTGAGCAAATAACGCAGGAGTATAAGACGCAGAACATAAGAGGTAGAAAATAAGAACCGTAGCAAACTTGTGGCGCATAGACTCCCCGTGTTGTGGTCCCAGTTGCAGTTGCTGAGGACTCTCTGTTACTAACAGGCAACGCCAGAAGCGGCCACATATTGGCCGTCTTCTGGCACCGAAATTTCATTCGCCCGTCGTCTTACTTGAGCAATAACATCTTCTTGGTTTCGTGATTTCCGCCCGAAATAATCCGGTAGTAATATATGCCAGAACTAACCTGCAGCCCGTTGTTATTCCGTGCATTCCAGGTGGCCACGTGGAAACCGGCCTCCTTTCTCTCATCGACCAACGTTCTGACTTCCCGACCAAGCACATCGAATATTCTGATCGTCACATCACCGGCCTCCGGGAGCTGATACTGAATTTTCGTTTCCGGATTGAATGGATTGGGAAAGTTTTGGCTTAGTTCAAAGGTCGTCGGGGCCACGATATCAATCGATAGAGGTCCGTGTTCGGTGATGCGCCCGTTGAGGTCGACATCCTGTAGGATATAAAAATATCGTGCACCAACTTTGACGCTCTTATCGGTAAACTGATACTGACTTTGCTCATTCGTGGGAATGAGGCCGTCACTCACTTTCACAAAATCTCCGCTTCTAGACAAACCCCGCAAAATATTGAAACCTGTGTTATCTACTTCGCGGGAAGTGGACCACGTCAGTTGCACACCATCGAAGCCCTGAAATTGGGCATTGAAGGTGGCCAGCTCCACCGATGTTACCAGGTGCAGAGTCCATGTATGCATGACCTGATCTTTGCCATCCGACACTTCTACCTGAATAGAGTAGGTGCCCTTAGTAAAGTTATTGCTGTCGAAGACGGCTGTCGGAGAGGCCGAAAAAAACTCACCGGCAGGATTGGAGGCAGTAAAGAAAAGCCAGGTATAGGTAATCGTGTCGTTTGGATCCGAATCCGTGACACTGACTGAAAAATTGACGACCTGGCCAACCATCTCCTGAAACTCCGCATCGCTAGGGGAAAACGCGATGATAACAGGTGGGTTGTTGCTATTAACCACCGTAATTCGAACGGTTTCCACATCGAGGCCGCCACGGTTGTCCTGAGCGGTAAATATGACATCGTACTCCCCGTGCTGCGTGTCGGCAGGAGTCCATGAAAACGTACGATTCCCCGGCGTAAAGGTGGCGCCTGATGGCAAATTGTCGGCCGAATACGTAATGGGATCGCTGTCTGCGTCCGTTGCCTCCACCTGAAACTCAAGCAAACTTCCCTCTGTCACGGTTTTTGCCGCGAGATTCAGGAACTCGGGGAAGGCGTTGCTTACGCCGGTAGCTGAAAAGACGATCTGTGAAGGTGTCAAAGCCGTGACGGCCCGGGCCTCGTTCGTTCCGGTTGCCGGCCCAAGCGTAAGCACATTGCTGGCAATACCTGCCGAATCGGACACTGAGGTTCCACTGGCCAGAGCGCCGCCGCCCAGCGTAACAACCCACGGCACAGAAAAACCAGCGACCGGATTGTCAAAAGCGTCCGCAACACGTACCTGCAGCGCGTGGACCAGAGGCCGACCGATCGTACCCTCCTGATTGTTACCACCAAAGTCGGAGATAGCAACCGGGTTCCCCGCGATGGCATGCAAGATGAAATTCACAAAGAAGCCAGGCAGATCACTCGAAGTCGCCTTCAACATAACCTCGCCGACGGCGCTGGGCATCAATATCTGAGCGCTGCCGATACCTTCGGAGTTGGTGATGCCATCCTGGCTTTGGATAGTGGCACCCCCAGACAACACCTCAAAGTCGATGGCGGCACCCTCTTTGGCGTTATCGTTGATGTCCGTCACCTTGACGGAGATGTTGTGCACTGTATTCACCTCAACGTCGGCGTCATTCCCATCCATTCGTAGTAGTTTGGCTGCTTGCCCGACAACACTAACAAACTCGAATGTAACGGGAGATCCGTCCAAACCTAGACTGCTCGCTTGAACAATGTTGGTTCCCACGACCGGTCCCATAACGTACATCGAAGTGGCAAGGCCCGCATAATCCGTTTTCGGCATATCCTCCGACAAGGTGCCTCCCCCAAGCGTGACAGAAAAGTCGACGGTGACACCGGAGACCGGGTCACCATTCAGGTCACTCACGAGCACTGCCAGTGGTTCTGGCGCAGGCCGACCTGCCCAAATGCCTTCCTGGGTTGCTCCCCCCTGCAAAGTCATCGTGGTCGGAATAGCATTGACGCCTGTGGCCTGAAAAAGCACAGGAGACCCGTTTATGAGACCATTGTCAAAAAATGCTCTCGCTTCCGCGGAATTTGCGCCGGCCGAAGAGCCCAACACCCAGGTCGCTCGCGCCAGCCCGTTGGTATCGGTCACAGTCGTATTCGGTTGAATGATAAATCCTCCGCCGCCTGAAACCGTAAACTCTACGGTTACACCTTGCACGGGATTACTAAAATTGTCCGTGACCAAAACTTCAATCGGTTCCTCTAGCGCCGTCCCGACGTTACCCGTTTGGCTGTTGCCGGCACTGAGCTCGACCTGGTCCGGAGGCTCTGCCAGGAAATTGATGCTCGCCGAAGAATTCAATTGAATCCCTCCGATGACTCTGGCTGTCACCGTTCGCGCGCCTGCAACCACGGAGGCGACCGACCCAAACGCTTGACCGTTGATATCAGTTGGATCTTGCGGTTGAATAATAATGTCATTCACACTGTTGGACAGAATCGTGATCGCTGTGCCCGACACCGGATTTCCGAACTTGTCCACCAATGTCGCTGTAATGTTAGCTCTTTCCTGGCCATTGGCTTGCAATGCCGAGCGGTCAGAAATGACCGTCGAAACATCCGGATCGACAGGTCCGGGGATGGCTGTAGCATTGACTGTTAGAGGTGAACCGGTAAGATCGTTTAGGCCATCATTTGCCCGAACTTCCAGGGATTGCCCATTCTGACCGAGCGTGCCTCCAAGGTACCATGTAACCTCAGCAATCCCGCTTTCATCCGTCAATATTGTCTTATTTGTATCCCCGACAGCCGTGCCATTGATAGTGCTCCCGCCGCTGCCCGCAAGCACCTTAAAGAAGACCTGGTGTCCGGCAATGTTGTTTGGAACGTTATCCGTAACGCGCACGCGTACCGTTTGAGCCAGGGCCAAGCCCGCTTGTCCGGTCTGTCCCCCACCGGAAACCAATGCCAGCGTCGTCGCGCCGGAGGAATTCGCGGAGGCGAAAAAGGTCACCGAATTAGTTTGGGGGGATGAGACATCGACACGATTGTTTTGATTGCCGACAGTATTGCCCAATGTCAGGATTGCCTGCGCCTGCCCGGTAGCATCAGTGGGCACCAGGACGGTTGATTGCCCACCCAAATTGCCGCCACCAGCCGCAACCGTGAACGTAACGGGCCACCCGCTGATGACGTTGCTATTCGCATCGGTTACTCGCACAACAAAGGGATTAGTTAAGGCTTGCTCAATGGTCCCAATTTGGTTCTCACCTGATACGATAGTCAGGTTTTCAGCAGAGCCCTCGACAGCGGAGGCCGTAAATTCTATAGGGGAACCGGTCAAGGCCTGGCTGTTCCAGGTAGCCGAAGCACGAAGTTTATTGTTATCGGTACCGGCGACTGCCCCTAGGCGCCATTCCACCTTAGCGATGCCTGTCATGTCCGTTTCCACCTGTTCAGGCCCCGCGTTGCCGTTGATGAGGCCGTTCCCCAGTAACACTTCGAAGGTCACCGGGAAAAATGGCAGAGGCTGGCCCAAAGAATCGCGTACTCGAACCTTAATCGAGTCTGCCAGCGGCAAGTTTGCAACCCCACTATGCGTCAAAGTTGATATCGTTTCGAGATTCTGAGGGGCTGCTGACGTCGCGTCGAATGTGACGGGAGAACCCTGGAGGCCCATGCTTGTGGCCTGCACCTGATTCGCCCCTTGAGGCGTCGGCCCCAAAGTAAGGGACGCAACCGCGACGCCTGACGCATCGGTGAGAACGGTGGTTTGTGAGGCACCGCCAAGGCTGCCGCCGCCGGATGTTACCGAAAAGGTTACATTGTGATTCGGCACCGGTATGTCTAAGGCATCCGTCACCAAGACCTCAAGAGGATTCGGCAATGGTTTGCCAGCGGTGCCCGTTTGATTGTTGCCTGCTTGAAGGGCAATTTTCGTAGCTGCTCCTGCCTGCGGTGTCGCTGTAAATATGATGTTTGGTCCTGTATAGCCCGGGGACGTCACCTGCACCTGATTCAACCCTGTGTTTGTCGCTAGCGTTAGCGTGTTACTCGCCTGGCCTGCAGCATCCGCCGTAACGGTCGCTCCGGCCGACAAGCTCCCGTTCCCGGGCGGCAATATTGTCCAGGTAGTCGTGGAGCCAATAGCAAGATTGCCAAATGCATCAAAAAGTTTGACAACAAACGGATTCGCTAAAGGCTGACCCAACGTTCCGATCTGACCATTGCCGGAGACAATTGCGATAGAATCAACAGCACCGGTAATGGCTGTCGAGGTAAAGGTAACCTGGTTCAAGCCCGTCACACTGGCTTGAACTGTCGTCATGCCTGGAGTTGGCCCTAGTGTCAGGTTGGCGATGGCCGTCCCCTGGCCGTCAGTGAAAGCACCGCCTGGTTGGACGGGACTTTGGTCTGCGGGCGGCTGAAAGCCGGAACCGACTTTTGTCAGTACGAACTGGTCCAGTTTCGCACCAGCCTTGCCTTCTCGGAACTTGATTGTGTTCAGGCCGGCGCCAAATGAAAAAATAACAGGATCAAGTTCGGGATTCGTTGCGCTGCCCGTGCCCCGATGCGAAATCTCATCCCAATGCCAGTCTGTTTGAAAATTGCGCTGGCCCATGTCCCATAAAAAGGTGTCGACCCCCACAATTACGAAAAACGCATCCTGATTCGCATCCGGGTAAATACCCCGCCCCCACATGATGTAGTCACCGGCCTGCTCGATGTTCACCGTGTATTCAGCTAAGCCTAAACTTGCGCCCGCAGCGGGAACATAAGCAAACCCCCCTTGTGAAGCCCCTGCATCATTGCCTACAATCATGGGAGAAGTCAATAGTCCTGCCTCGGCTTCGATGACGATATCCGCTTTGGGCGGCGCAACATCAAGCGAACCGGCGCCGGCTATGATTTGATAGTTTACGTTGATGCCTTGAATGGGGCTGCCAGACTCGTCAGTTACCTTGACAGTCAAAGGTATCGGCAATTGCTGGCCGACAGTATCGACCTGGGCATCGCCAGCAACTTTTACCAGATTCGCCGGGGCACCGATCTTCAGAAGCATGGTGAAATCATCGATATCATTGATGAGTGCACCCCCTGCGCCATCATTGGCACGCAGCGTTACGCCGGCCCAGTTGTCGGTCGCCAGATCATGGAGAAAACCTGGATCGGAAACCTGGCCGTCAAAAACATCGTTAATGAAGAAATCGAATTTGTTCGCGCTGCCGTCGCTGAAGATGCGAACCTTTACAACATCGCCTGGCTGTGGCGGAGCCAGCGCCGGGGTGTCATTTCTTTCGATCAGGGTCGCCACGGTGCCACTCGAGAGTTCCCACAATCGCAACGTATTATCCGCGGTTCTTCGCGTGATCGCGTAACCGCTGCTGGTGGCACTTGCCGAACCAAAAACCAGAACAAACCCGGCCTGGTCAATGCCGCCAGCATCTGATGCGGTTGCCGACCACGTAAACGAGACTTCCTCAGGATTCTTACGTGTGTTCAAGACCGCGATTTCATTCCAGGTGGTATTGGCGGAAGTGTTGCTCAAGGCATTGTTCACGATCGCGTACCCCGCGGCCGTTGTCCAATCGGTGCCAAGAGTTCCCCGGTTGAAATTGTCGATAAAAAAGTTGCCGGCCAGTGTTGTTGCCGCGATGACATTTGAAATGATGGACGTGTTGCCAGCATCGTCAATCGCTTTAACAGCGATGAAGTATTGTGTGCCAGGGTCCAGGCCGGAAACAACCACGCTCTCCACCGAACCTTGCGGAGCTGGCGGCGCTAAGCCCGTCACCTGAGTCGCGGTGGTAAAGTTCGAATTGTCAATCAGTGAGGTCGAATATCTCAGGTCGTAGCTTGAGGCCTGTCCAGTGCTACCGTCATCGCCAGTGGCCAGCCACGTTAGTGGGACCGAGGTTGCGGTCGGGCTTCCCGCGGACAATGTCAAAATGGGGTCCGGCGGCGTCGTATCGCTCGTCTTGAGCAGTATAAAATCATCGACGTCGTTCGCCCTGTCGTGTCGCGCAATAAAGCCAGAGTACAATTCCCCGGAAACGCCACTGTTGGGCTGGGTGATGTTGCCGGCAAACACATCGTTCACATAATAATCGAACTGCAAGTTACTCGGGTCCACCGTTACATCCACGCGGAATACGTCGCCTGGCCCGGGCGCAGATGCCTGACTTGCCTGCTCCAGGTTTAGGTCGACGCCCGTGGCGCCATTGACAATAGTCCAAAGTCGGATCATGTTGTCGCTTTCAGTGATCCAGGCGAGGAAGCCATTGGCATTCCGACTAGGCCCGTCCAGCAAGAGCGCCAGTCCACCCTCCTTCCCAATTGCCTGCGCAGAAGCCGCCCATTTTATTCTCACGGAACTGGGATTCTTTACGCCTCGGTAGGTCGCCATATATTCCCAGTTCCCAGAGCCAGTTACTGCCGTGTTAACCAGATCTCCGTTGTTCAAAATGAATTCGGGGTCGGCATCCCAAGTGATGCCCAGGTTGGTTCTCTGAAAGTTGTCGGTGATAAGCGTACCGGTCTGGGTAAAAGCCACCATGAAGGCATCAAACAAAGCCTGAGCCATGATGTTGTAGCCGGTATCATTAGGATGGACACTGTTGTCCATGTAATCAACAGCCCAGTTCGGATTGATCTTAAAGATCTCGTTTACACCCGCGTAGAACAGATTGTGACCCTGGTTGTCCCGCTTATTGAAAAACAAATCTTGAATCAAGGCGTTTAGTGTGGATGTCTGTGGGTCCTTTGCGTCCGTCCGCGGAACGAGACTAGTGAGAATCACTTTGATGGCCGGGTTAAAAGTGTTAATGGTATTGAGAATACTATCGATTTCGTCGCGCGTACTCTCGGGGGTTTGGTCGTTTGAGATGTCGTTTGTGCCAATGTGCAAGATAATGATATCGGGGTTGGCGCCTAAATAGGTATTCAGGTTGGCAAGAATCTGATCCGCCCGAAAGCCATCATGGCCTTCATGTTGATTATCGAAACCGGTTCCGTCCGCCAGTGAGCCAACGAAATCAACGACTACGCCCTCGTTGTTGACCAGGTCGGAGAAATCATTTCGATAACCGGAACTGTCTGTAGCACCACTGACACCACGGGTAATGGAGTCTCCCAGAAACATGACTTTTTGTTGTGCCAGTGCCGTTCCGGTCTCCAGCAGAATTAGGAGAAACGCAATCATGAAATAGGAAATCGTTTGGGCATATCTGATGTTACTCATTGTTTTCCCTCTCTTAATGCATGTGTCTTTGGCAAATCCTTTTACCGGGGTCATCCTCGGAAGCTTTCTCATAGGTCATTATCCTGATACACAGTTTTCACTTGTACAGCTCGTTTACCGGGCGATCACTTAATATTCTATAAACTATGGTTCTGGGATTGTCCAAAACATAGATTGGCTTAAACTGCGGCGGAAGCTTTTCCGGATTAAGCAAGACTTGCAATTCGGGCCGCCTATCAGCCTCCATCTCACCATAGAGCAGGTACTCCGCTTTCGTTTTTGCGGCAAATTCTAACAGAGCAGGTATGGATTTTACTTGCGGGAAATAAACCGTTTGGAGGTTGGAAAGAAAGCCAAAATGCGGTTTTCTAGCGATGATCGCCGCATCGTCCTCCAATATGCCTTGCAATTCTGTCGTCATCCGCAACAGCTCCCGTGGTTCACTCGCTATGTTAGCTCGTATTTCTTTGACGGAACTCAACAAAATCAACGCTAAGGTGACGGCATAGGCTGCTCTGGGCAGATACTCGTTATGCCGAATCGTGTCAGAGGAACCGTGGTTTGCCAAACCTTCATAAAAAAAATAGGGCACTAAACAAAGAGCAAAGGACACGATGTATAAATAGTAGCGGGGCTCATAGTGAACAAGACACAACAAAAGGAAGCTCAAAACTGGAAACACAAAAAAATAGGCCTGGCGCCGGTTCATCGCTTTGGCCAGTACCATGCCGCCAGCAGCAACAAACAAGAACGAAGGAAACTTCAGCGAGCGCACCAGGAAGTCGTAAAAATGACGATACATGTTAGAAACGTAATGCTTCAGAAAATGGCCAAAATCATACGTAACAACGGCCCACAGAGAATCAAATTTTCCCGCCGCAAGGCGCATATCCTCTGAGGAAACCACGCCAGGTTTGCCATAAAAATTGCTCGCTATCACCAGATGGCTGTCGCTGACGACCGGATCGGCAAATAAATTCTTGATGACATACCACGGAGAGAGAATAGAGACAAAAGGGATGCAGAACTTCAGGAACACTCTGGCACGGCTAGCCAAATCCTGCTGGTCCGCGGTCATGAGAAAAAGGATGAACATCGCACCCAGAGGCAGCACGATTGCGTTCGGCCGCGTCAGCATGGCAATTCCCATCCACAAACCAGAGAAAACCAGATCTGCTGCAGAGGGCTGACTATTTCTGAGAAAGAAGTAAATCCCCGTGGTCACAACACAGGCAAAAAACATGTCTGTGCTGGCAACAATCGTCCACGGTAGAACGGTAACATACCACAACAGCATCGTCGCAAACCCAATCCGGGGGTCGAAAAGGCGTCTTATGATCTTGTAAACCAGCATCCCGCAAATGACCGACGACACAATCGACACAACCTTACCGCTCACGAACCAATCAGCAAAAAAGGTATTCGCTAAGATCAAAGCGAGAGGATAGGCAGGACCGACGCCCGGTTCGTGCGGGCTTGCCCCATGGAGGATTCTCTCGGCATCGGGTGCATAAGCCCAATAAAAATCTGTCTCAACGCCATAGCCGCCCACTCGATGATAAACCGACAATCCCAACAGGAGTATCAACATGGTGCCGCTCACGATGAGTGCCCAGTGATCGTGACTCATTCTGCCGACCAAGGTTTTTCGTTCGGACAGAATCATGCGTCTACGCTTCAATCTGCTTGACATCATGAGATTGTGATTGCCGGGAGGCAGCAAAATAGTCTCTAATCGAGACAAAATGAAAATCGCGCAAGACTCTGAGCAATTTCTTCTCTGTCCTGTTGAGGTTAGCGTACATGATGAAGCGGTCTCTCACCGGCAGATTCAGGCGCGGCTGGTCCACATCGATTTCCCATGGATGCAGATAGAGCACCGCGGGCTTGCCAAGTTTGTTATATTGCCGAATCCCCGCCGCAATGACAGAATAGGGAAGAACCCTGAAATAGAAACCGCCTGAGAAAGGGAGGCGCTGACCCAAAATCTTCATCACCGAAGGTGGCACCTCTCTCATTTCGGGCACGCCTTCCGCGATGGGGTAGTCAAAACGAGGGGCCCTATCGTCCCCGTACAAAAATGTCTTGAAAGGAAAAACGCTTGAATCGTAGACGATGCCCACATCGCGAAGGACCTGCCATGCCCAGGGTGTGGTTTCCCCGATTGACCAGGAGGGTGCACGATAGGCCAAAATCCCTTGTCCGCTGACCCCACTCAACGTCTTCAGAGACCGTCGAATATCTGTTTCAAACTGGTCTCTTGTATAGTTGTAGACCAAATTGTGGCTGAATCCATGCGACGCAACTTCGTGCCCCCTGCTAACAATGTCGGTCACCAGTTCTGGAAAACGTTCGGCAACCTCCCCCAAAATAAAAAATGTGGCGCTGTTGTGTGTTTCATCTAAGAGATTGAGAATTCGTGACGTAGGGTCCTTAACGCGGTCTTCGCGCGGCATATTTTTCAAACACGCCTCTTTGGCAAGATTCGGGTGATACCAATCCTCAACATCGAATGAAAGAATATTTTTCGGTCGTAGAGAGAACATCATCGTTACAATTCTGGCAAATATTGTACCACCCTGGGCCCGACAAGATTGGTAACACGCAAAGGCATTTTCTTCCACAGGTGAATCGCCTTTTCATATTTGTTATTATTTGCATCAACGACCGGGACCTCACGCGCCTTGTTCAGGTAGTATTGATAGTACAACTGCACAGGTTCCGCTCCCCATTGCCGTTTGAAGATATCCGTACCGGTGTCGCGGGTCGACCGACCAAAATCGAGGTATTCGAAACCGTTGTCGCAGGCATATTCGATCGCACGCCAGTAGAGCAAGTTGTTTACTTTGATTCGGTTGTACTCCCTTAGCGATGCAGCCCAGGGCTCTGACAGGATGTTCTTGAATTTGAGGTAAAACATCCCGGATACGGGACGACCCTCGTGCTTTAGGACCAGCAGGTCGACGCGTTCGCCAAACTCTTCAGTGATGGCCTTAAACATTTTGAGAGGAAACACGGGAGTTCCAAGATATCGCATATTCTTCGCATAGACACTGTAAAAATCACACAAATATTCCGTGCCGAAATCGGGTTCGAGGCCATTTTTGCGGCCCAATCGAATTTTGTTGCGGGCTTTTGAGGAGAGGCCATTCCACATTTCCGCATGATCGGATGGCAGTTTCAGCATGAGCGTAACAAAACTCTCTTTCAAGGGAAGCTCCGCGGAAAGTTTCTTTCCTAACTGTCGAAACTCTATGAACTCGACGCCTTCAGCGTTTGCGATTTCTATGGCCTTTTCCAGCAAAATTTCTGCCGCAGAGGGTGTCGCAGCACAAATTCCCGCGAAATTCGAGAACGGGCATGAGACAAGATACTTCCGGCGAAAAATGTCTCGCATGAGAAACATGGGTAAAACACCAGCAACCCTTTCTTGTGAATCCAGGGCAAGATGATAGTAAGGGGTAAAACCGAAAACGGTGTGATAAACGGATTTCCAGCCCTGGAGATGGTAGAGGTTTGCTCCAGGATCTTTTTCTACAAACTCATCCCAAAGCGAGGCGTTTTCTTCTGTGAGGGGGACGACCTTCATTAGGTTCTTCACTCTTCTTTTTGCATTCCATCGACCACACTCTTGTAGATGGCAAGTTCTTGTGTCAGATTCTTGTTTTGGTCTTTTAGTTTGGATAGTTCTATTGAAAAGTGTAGCAGAATAGCCAGTGAAAAGAAAATGGCAACTGAAAGAAAGAGAGCCGGTGGATAATCAATACCGAGGAACCTGGCCACGGCATCAGCCAAGTTGTTCCAAATGGAAGCTGTCAGTATGACAGCGCTGACAACCAGCCAGAGAATTGAATGCTCTATCTTGAGTCTTCTTTTTCTCACCAGGTTGAGAACAAACAGAAAAAGGGCCAGGCTCAAGAGAATGATGATGATTTTTGCTTTAAGAGGCATTGCTCACTTTCAATATCTTGTCGTTGCCTAACAGGACAGCATAGATTGATAACAGCATCTTGATGATGTAGTAAAGAGGCTTGAATCCGCTGTGCATCGACTTACCTGTTTCGCTGTTGTACATGACGACGGGTACTTCGGAAACCTCAAAACCGGCGTAATGAAGCAGGATAATGATGTCTGCATCCGGAAAGTCAGAAGGGTATTGTTTGCTCTTGGCGAAGAACTCAAACACTTGCCGGTTCATGGCCTGAAATCCCGAAGTTGGATCGGTGATTCTTTGGTGAATAAACAAATGAATCAAGGATCGAAAGAAAGCCATTCCCAGTTCCCGGATCGTAGGATTGTCGTAGTCGTTGAGCGAACCCAGAAAACGAGAACCGATGGCGACGTCGGAACCATTCTTAAGTTTGTTGATCAGCTCCTCAACAAATCTTGGATCGTGCTGACCATCCCCGTCGATTTGTACAGTGTAGTCATAGTTTTTTCTGAGAGCATATTTGTAACCGGTTTGCAGAGCCGCACCATAACCCAGGTTCACCGCCAACGATAACACGGTAGCGCCTGCCTGTTTCGCCAGAGACTCGGTGTCGTCGGAAGACCCATCATTTATGACGATGACATCCACATCAGGATTGGTCTCTTGAATCTTGTGCACGACGCGCTTAATGGACAGCGCCTCATTAAACGCAGGCACGAGTACGGCAATCTTATCCATCTATTTGAGACGCCAAGTTATTCTTCACCCATGTGTTCCAGAGAGAAAATGGTTCAGGCATAGCATTCATGGTGATTCCAATAAGAGTATCGGTCATATGTAAGTCAAAATTTAACAAGAGTCGGCGCGATTCGTACAGGATTCCGATTCCGAAGAGTGAATGCAATAAACGTACCATGGCTTCGTCCCTCACATAACTTCCCAACTTCATGTGTTTTTTTATCTTAAGATGACTTTTATTGTTGACAAACGGGCGTTTTTCTGTGCGTGTGATGGAGCATTGTTTCACAATTGTACACCGCCACCGATACGATGGCAAAAAAAAAGCGCCCGACAGCGCTCTGTTCATGATAGGCTTATGTCCTCGATGCTCACCGCTTGGCTGCACCATTACGGGCGTAGCTTTCGTACAGATTTTGAAAATTCGTTACTTGCTGGGCTAGCGAGAATTTTTGCTCAACCTTGCACCGACCAGCCGCTCCACAGGATTCCCTTAGGTTACCATTCCTCAGCAGTTGAGAAATCGCAGCAGCCAGTGCGTCGGGTTGTTTGGGTTCGACCAGGAAACCCGTTTTCCCGTTATCGACTAGTTCTACTGTTCCATCGACCGCGGTTGCAACAACCGGCAAACTCGTAGCCATGGCTTCGAGAATGACGTTCGGCAGACCCTCATAGAGCGACGGCAATACGAAAACATCCAACGTTCTCAGCAACTCACGCACGTCATTGCGGAAACCTAGAAATGAAAAGGATTCCGTTAGACCGGCGGCCGCAACTTGCTTTTCCAAGTCATCCCGCAAATCACCGTCGCCGATCAACACAAACTTGGCGTTTGAGAATTCATCTGCGATCAAACGAGCTGCTTCGATGAAATAACAGTGTCCTTTTTGCGGATGTAGCCTGGCAACAACGCCGACAAGTTTGTCATCTGGTTTGAAGCCAAGTTGATGCTTCAAGGCCTGGTTGCCGCCGCCCCCCTGAAATAGATCGAGGTCAACACCATATGGGATAACCGTCACTTTATCCCTGGCCAAACCCCGTCTATCGACCAGCCAATCGGCTGTTGCGTTAGAAACAGAAACCACCTTACTGCAAAACTTCATGGCAAAACGATATGCCCACAGGCGATGAGTCAGCAGCCATTCTGGCGCTGAGATCGTTTCCCAGGAAAAGACGGCCTTGTTAGGACTGATGGCACTGGCCAGCGCCCCGACGACATCGGCATAGAATAAGGTGGTCATCACTACGTCAATTTGACGCTGCCGGATCAGTTTCCGCACGTTGAGAATCAAAGTCGGATCGATGCGACTACGGCGTGCCAGGCTAACAAACGGGATATCCAACTCGTCAAATTTATCCTTGATTCGCTCACCCATTCCCAAACTGCAAACGGTGGTATTGAAGCGGTCACGATCCATGTGCGCAATCAACTCCACCAGTTTAGTCTCTGCCCCTCCCCAATTCATCCCCTCAACCAGCTGCAAGACGTTTATCTTACCGTTAACGGACATTGTTCTGTTCATTTGGTCTTCACATTGCAAAAAAATGAGGCTGTTTCAAGAATCGACACCCACCTTCCCGTGGTCTGACGCTGGTGTCACCAGCACATCGACTCGGCAACAGCCTCTCCAGTGCTCACATTTGACAAATTATAAAGCGTTCGCTGTCTCTAGTATGGGTTTCTCGGCACCGTTACCTGCGCACTGCAAATAGCCCATTTCCTCAAGTTTTGATACAATTTTCCTGACGCTTTCCTGTGGTTCTTCTTCTCCGGTCTTCACCACCAGTTCGGCGTTCTTGGGTTCTTCATATGGGTCGGAAATGCCGGTAAACTCTTTTATCTCACCGGCCAACGCCTTTTTGTAGAGTCCTTTCACATCACGATTGATGCACTCTTCCAGTGGGCAATCTACAAAAATTTCCACAAAATCGCCGATCATGTCGCGGACGTCTTCGCGGACATCTTCATAGGGGGAGATTGCCGCCGAAATGGCAAATGTTCCATTGCGTGAGAGCAAATGACAAACGAATCCGATTCTGCGGATATTGGTATTTCGGTCTTCACGGCTGAACCCCAAGCCCTTGCTCAAATTCGTGCGTACTACGTCGCCATCCAACACCTCGACATTGCGACCGCGTTTAGCTATTTCTTTTTCAAGCAAAACCGCCAATGTGGATTTTCCCGACGAAGGCAACCCGGTAAACCAAATCGTGCATGCTTTTCCTAATCCCATCGAATGCGAACCTCCTTTTTGATCTAAAGTGTGTGGCTTTTTCGTCTTACTTACTCTAACTCTTCCGGTAACTTTTCATCAGAATCTGCGCTATCTCCGGGCGGGTAAATTCCTCAGGAGGCATCTTGCCATTAGCAAGCATATCACGTACTTTCGTTCCGCTCAAAAACACTTTTTATTCAGGGCCGGTGGCGGGGCTGGTCTTCTCTGTTGCCATCTGTTTTGTGACTTTACAGTAGAAAGAATGCTCAAACTTCAGGGGTGTAATACCCAGCTCTTTGGGCGTGAACTGGTCAAAAATGTCCTGAGCATCGTACGTGCCGTAGTAATTGCCGACGCCGGCATGGTCGCGACCCACGATTAAATGACTGCACCCGTAGTTCTTACGAACCATCGCGTGAAAGACCGCCTCCCGCGGTCCAGCATAGCGCATGGCGGCCGGGAAAACGCTCAACATGACTCTCTTGGGGTTGTAATATCTTTCCATCATCAATTTGTAACAGGTCATGCGAACGTCTGAGGGGATATCATCGGATTTCGTGTCGCCAACCAACGGGTGAATTAAGAGTCCGTCAACACCCTCCAGAGCTACCTTTGTCAGGTACTCGTGTGCCCGATGAATAGGATTGCGCGTTTGAAAGGCTACGACGGTCTGCCACCCTCGTTCAGAAAACATGCGGCGAGTTACGGCTGGTTCATGCCTGAAATCCGGAAAAGGCAAATCGGGGAGACGATTAATCAAACTAATTTCACCGCCCAAAAGCACGTTACCTTGGCTGTAAACTCTGGCAACGCCGGGATGTTTTTCATCGCTCGTACGATACACTTGCTGCACTTCATTCTTCTTATCGTAGCCATACTTTTCCGAAACGGTCATCACAGCAAGATCATAACCGCTCCTCGTCGTCAAGACGATCTCGCTGCCTTCTTTGATCTGAGATGCCTGCGTATCGTTGACTGGCAGCACGATCGGAAGAGACCAGACCAGACCATTCGACAATCGAACGTTGTCCACCACGCTGTCGTAATCGGCCTTCCCCATGAAGCCTGTAAGCGGACTACAAGCGCCAACGGAAATCAATTCCAGGTCTGATACAGAAATTGAGGACAGTGGCACTCGGGGCAGGCCTGCACTGCGGGCGATGGCTGCGCTGCGTTCATCCCCCTTCAAAACCCTATTTACTAGGACGCCACCATGTGGCTCAATTAATTTCATATGAACGAATCCTTCGTTTAGACGATGTTTCCAGTCCCCATCTCATTAACGTTAGCTTGAATTTCCGTCTTTTGCAAGCAATACATCTCTCGCACCATTCTTTTGCCTGACGCTGCGATTTTATCAATTCACAACCTCGGTTACGCCGCCAGCCTCCTGGTCAATCTCGCTCGACTCTACTTCAATAGGCTTCTTGGCGCGGGCAACGAGATGAAGTCCGGAGCAATACCATGAACGCGGCAGTATACGTAGTATCTTAAGAATCGCGACACCTATGCCGTTTAGCTCCCAGATTTCGCCATCTTTCTTGCGCAGGAAAAACCAGTCGGCCCAGAGACCAATGTGGCGATTCGACACCTCAGGTTCATAGTCGTCCAGGTCTTCATGGATGATTTCGAACCCAGCTTCTTGGAGGTAGTTGTGCAGTTCCGTCTTGGTGAAACGATATTCCCAAAAGTAGTTGGGTTTGCCCTGCAGCTTTCGTTTCCAGAAATAGAGCGTGCGAATCGGATGAGAAATAAGGCGGCGGAAGACCGTCAGCAACGGGGTGGTCACAAAGGCTAAGCCCCCGGGTTTCAGGACACGATGTGCTTCACTGAGGGCTTTTTGAGGACCATGCTCGAAATGCTCGATCACGCCAAGCGAAATATAAGCATCAAAATGGCTGTCAGGGTATTTCAAGTCGGTAATGTCGCCTAACTCGACAGCAACATTCGGCTTAAACTCCCTGGCCTTGGCATAAATATTCTTGTCATATTCTATGCCAACTATTTCGTGGCCATTTTCCTGAAACCACTCGCACCAGGCGCCAAAACCACATCCTCCTTCCAGAATCTTCGCCTTTTTCGAGTCCAGAAAACGATTGAAAATCCGCACGAGAGTTCTCTTCTGGAAACTCGCCAATTCTCCCTCGAGACTGCGATTGCTCCACTGTTCGACATCGTGCTCATCACTGGTTTTGAAAGACAAAAGTCGGTAGCTCATCAAACTCCTCGGTCATAAGTGTCAAAATCGGTTTCGTCAAACTTCAACTCCAACAAGCCCTTTTAGGGCGAACGCAGCAATCAAACTCGTCAGAAAGAAAGCAACCAACCAGTGCACGTTGGCACCAAACAGGTTTAGTCCCCGCTCCGGGTATGTTATTGAAATCATCGAAGCGAAAGACGAACCTGGCAGACTAGCCTCCGATGGATTCAAGAATTTGACTTCAATGTTGTCGGTTGATATCTGGGTGGCCAACGGCTCTAGCTTGTCGATGGCATATAGGCTTTTTTCGACTCTTTGTTCGCCGTACTTGAAGGCCAGCATGAAGGATCCGGACTGTTGAGCATGCAATCTCCAGGTCACTTCCCGCAGTTCGAGCGCCCGCACAGGGGGTACTTCGAGCTCGACACCTTTTGGCACTTCAATCTGCACAGACATCAAATCTATGTCGGAACCGTTGGCCTTCAAGGTAACCAAAGTGCTTTCCCCAACCCGCAACGGACGATGCTCGTATCTCGAGCCGAGTTGCACCATGATCACCCCGACAGGTAAAATCAGAAAAAGCATAGGGCGCAAGGATTTTTTCATGTAAGCCAGATTGCTTACGAGAATATTTTTCATGGTATTGAACATTAAGCTCACTTCATCTTTATAGAGACGAATAGCCAGAAAATGTCCTTTCACGAGGTTCTTGGCCTGTTTGATGCCTTTCTGATCCGAAGTTGCCTTAAAAACAAACAGCATGCCAACACCGGTGGCTGCGGCAATTGCCAGCAGTCCCCACACTGGCGTCAGATGACTAAAAGGCATAAAGAGAATACCAAAGATTGCGCTTAAAATGCTGTTGATTAAATCCACTCTGCTTGTCCTTGCATGTTCAGTTGTTTCCAGGATTTAGGAAAGGTACCCGAGGCCCTGTAGGCGCTTCTTGATTTCTTCCTCGCTATCCGTAGCATCTACCGAACCAAGTTCCTTTTCAAGAACATGCGTAATAAATTCTTCTACAGAAGAATAACCAGCAACTTCTGAAAATTTCTTGACGCGGTCATACAATTCCTTTTCCAGCTTAATCTTAGGTCCTAGCATCGGGCACTCCTTCGTAATCCAAAAAAAATGATTTATTCCAATGTCATTCCGTCAGTGCCCGAGAGAGACAACCTCCTGCGGGCTGTCAGCGGGCTTCTCAACCACTGTCGGCGTTTTTCCGTTGGCCATCCGCTGGGATGGTTCAAATATATCGCACCCTTTCATGTAGCCTGGCTTCTTGACTCCGAACAAGCTCAGGACCGTTGGTGCCAAATCCACGAGTCCTGGTTTGGCGGCTGCAATCTTTTGATTGCAGAAAATGACGCCCGGAACAAGCTTGGGGTCAATACAATGATCCCCGCTCCATGCCTTGGTATTGTCGTCAAAGACCACGTCGTCGACGACGCCCGTTGCTCCATTCCATGAGATGCGATAGCCGATATTGTAGCCGCTAATCAAATCCGGTCCATCGTTGGTGTATGGCCCATTGTAGATTTTGCGGTTGTCATACATTTCGGTTATGGCGACATCACCCGTAAGCGGGTCCTTTAGACCTGAAAGTTTGCCGATAAGCTCGGCTTTCAACTGATCATAATCTGCACCGGGATGAACAACGCCGAGCTTTTCTCTACCCTTGACGTTGAGATAAATGCCGGCCAGACCGAAAGCATACGCTCTGGTCTTAGACCAGTCAACGCCCTGGAAAAACTCTCCGGATTTTTCGACGCCTTCCTGCAGCACCAGGTAACCATTCTCTTTTAACCACACATTCAAGTTGATGCCACGCCTAAAAGATTTGAACCCGTGGTCAGACATCACAAAAAAGAAGTCGTCATCCTTGAGCTGCGCCATTGTTCTGCCAACCAAATCGTCCATTTTGATGTACATATCTTCGATGACGTTCTTGTAGCGCTCGGTCTCTTTGTTCCGGTTGGCAGGGTGATCGTCTTCAAGAGTTCTGAAAAACATGTGCTGGATGCGATCGGTAGCATCTATGACCACCGCGCACAGACCGCGTTTGGTCTTGCCCAAAGCATGAAAAAATTGTTTCTCCCGTTCCTCGTGAATCAGGTAGGCCTGTTCGAGAAAGGCATCTTCACTGAGCACTCCCTCGTTCAAAGACCAGGTGTCTTCGGCGAGACCAAGGGTTGCAAATTTACCTTGCAGCTTGGCCAAGTAAACCGAATAAAAATAAGGAAACGAGATGGGCAGCGCCGGCTTTTCCGGATCGATATTGATAGGCGTCATATACAAACGGAAATGCGGGTTTGTGTCCAGTAGATAGAAGCGCGCGATTCCCTGCACCTTGATCCCAAGTCCTGCCTTGAATTTCAATTCAACCCATTCGCTGTGTGCGTTTTTTTTCAACACGATCTTTTGTTTGTCGATGACCAACTCAACTTCGTTATCGCTAATGATGTTGGCGACAAAGGGAAGCCGCAATTGTTCCTTACTTTTCGTCAGAGAATTTTCCGGCCCTTTGATGAACCCCTCTACCCTATTCACATGCCTTGTCACGATGGACGTATCACCGCCTTCCTTGTTCGGATCGACCGTGCTATCAGTCGTAAAAAGAGAAAAGGTCCCCTGGGTTTCCCACAGGTCAGGTGCACACATGGCAGAAAGCATCGCTCCGTTGAATTTTTCGGGTGGAAACGTGATCGGAACCCGCAGAACATGACTAAAAATGCCGTTTTCCCCCAGGATAGTCCAGAAGCTTTTGCTGCGCCGAAGAAATTTCACAATCGGTTTTCCCAACGGAATTTCGTACTTGCCGAATGACACTTTCCGTTTCGGCATCCCTACCCTGGAAGAAGACAACTCCGGCATATACGTTTGCTTGTGCCGCGCAAGGAAATCGAAAATGTTGTGCCCACCTGCATTGACGCCTGTTGCAAAGGCCGACCAGGCCACCGGCGAAATGGCGGGATAACTGGTTTGCAGGTGCGAATAAGAACCGTCTTGTTTCAGGCGTTGCAAATTGGGCAATTTGTCCTCCCGAAGCAGCCGTTCCGTTATCGTAGGCTCGAGACCGTCAAGGCCCAGAATGACAACCCGTTTCGCCTTAGCATTTTGGAACGCCTGGCGATGCCTGAATGTTCTAACTATGACGCGTACCGGCCAGGTGAAAAGAGTAAAGAAGGCCATAAAGAAGCTTGCAAAAAGCGTCAGGAAAGATGTCAGGAAGGCAAACCCGGCCCCGGGACCGATGTAGGCCTGAGCCGGCTGGGCATCTATGAAAAAGAGAATCGCTACAGAGATAAGGGCAATAGTACTCAAATGTCGCCGCATTCAACGCTCCGCGCAGGGGTTATGGAGTTCATCAAGGTCCAATCGTATGCTGAGTCTCAAGCAATCTTTGCAAAGAAGCAAAATTTGTACCGTCCCTGGACCAATCATACACTTAACATGTTATTTTTGTGAAAGCTAACTTCTCTATTATTTGTGCAAATGTTATCGGCATGTAACGGCCATGTCTTAAAAAAGAGCAGAAATATTTTTCCTTGTTGCACGATGAAACAGTGGTCCATTTGCTATTCTATTTCTTGGCGCTCAATTTGCTTCACGACTCGACCAGCCTGTTTTCTCGTGATGCGCAACTGCGAGGACGTTGCCATGCCATCTGATTGCTTCGTTTCTACACAACCTGGTGCGAGTAAAACATCGTCCTCGGCAGTGCCACGAACGACTTTGAAAGCGACGGCCCGATCTCGATTCGCCGAACCGCCATTCAGGCTGAGAGATGATAGGTTGAACTCTACATGCGGTTCACCTTTCCTGGCCGGTGATAGCAAGGTGAGAAACGAGACGGGCAGCGACTTGCGCAATCTCAAAACCTGGACAGGTGCCGGAACCTTCTGGCCGTAAGTTGGCGAAACCCAGCCTTGCACGGGCCGTTCACTACCCGCAACCACCGATTGTTGACTTTGAGCCGGCGCGATCGTTTTCACATAAAGCGAGGGCCCATCTTTGTAGGAGGCCACGCTTTCGCCAGACCCTATTTCTTTCAGTAAGAGATCCGGAGCAAAATGAAACAGCAATTCCACCTGGTGCGCGCCAACACCAGACACAACGTCCCAGATAACCCAGTAATCCGGTTTCACGAAAAGCCAGCGCCGGGTGTGCGTGACACCCTCCATGACATCTTCTTTGATGTTGCCATAATGCCCTGAATAGGAGGCTTTCAGGTAATCGAAATCGCTGGTCGAAGTCCAGTCATTGGCGACAGGTTGGGCTGGCTTGTTGACCCATTTTTTTTCATAAGGAAAACGTAATTGACTTCGGCCATCAACCACAATGGTGTTGTGAGCAAAGGTGCTGGTAAAGTATCGACGCCAGCGGCCCTGAACATATGTAAACGTTCCACTCTCGACGATGAAGGGCTTACCGAAAGAAAAAAGTTCAAAACTTAGCTTGTCTTCATGGCCATGCGACGAGCCAAATGGGCCAGCATCGACCAGCATGTAGCGCGACTCTGGCCCCCAATCACTGCGCATGGCGTACGTTCCCGAGTAGGGATAAGACACAGACAGATTCCCTGGTGGCTCACCGGATGTACCGTCGGTTGCAAAGTAGAGATAGTCGGGACGAGAAAACATTTCGGCCGGCTTGTCGAAAAGGGGTCTCAGATTCTTCGCATGAAACCCGTCATTCATCTGGGGCATGGTGCCGTCTGGTCTTGAGACATACATTAGGTAGTCGTACATCTTTTCAAGTTGCGTGTAAAAGAAATCCGAAAGCTGTACCTCGTGGAGCCTGGCAAAGTCAGCGATCTGTTGCAGAATTCGAACCGCAAACCGGTGGTAGTAGGTCGATCCTTCAGTATATCCGCCATCAGGATAGACGTCCGTTCGCATGGCAAAATCGAGGCGCCCGCGAGCGATGTCCAACCATTTTTCCGACATCTTGAACTCCGGAAAAGCAGCCGCAACTGCGAGCAAACCAAATGTTTCCTGCAGCAGGTGATTTCGTCTGGGTGAGCGAAAGTGCGCCAGGTACATGGCGTGGTCATGAAATGATGCCAGCATGCTCATCTTGACATCGTCGCCAACATCTTCAGAATCCCAAAAGATACCAAATGCTTCAATCCAGCTATCCGTAACCCGGGCACTGGTTTCGATCAACCGCCAAACATTGTCACTCTCATTTTTCCAGTGCGGCACCGGATCTTGTTCAAACCAGGATCGCATTATCTTGTCAAAAGTGCGAGCATAGCGGCGCTCGCCAGTCAAGTGATAAGCCATCGCAAGTTCTATGAGCCAATCCTGTCGGTTGAGTGCCAACAGCCATTCGCGGTCGTTGGTTGGATTGCTGTGCCAGTCTATTTTCCCGGGCAGCGTTTTCGTTACGCCCAAAAAAGTGAACTCGTGGCGGGTCACGCGCTCGGCATCTTGTATAATCGTCACGCTGTCTTTGAGCATTAAACGTTGTGGTAGGCCGCGCAAACGCTTACTCTTGGTTCTCGTAAAGTAATTCTTGATTGCTCCCGTAGCGTCTTGGTTGCCGGCCTCTGATACGTTGAAAGTGCCATCCATAAAGAGCGTTGTCAATTTCGAACTTTCATGTGGCGCCGCCTGAAGCTTCTCCTGCCGTGGCTGCAGAAAATAGGCCAGGTTCAGTATGATCAGCATCCCCCCAAGCATAACAAAGCCGGCCTGACTATAGAATCGGGATAAGAATTGTGTCCGGCGCAGCCATCGCATGAAGACGAAAATCGAGGCCCCACCAGCTAGCAGCAACAAGAGTCCGTTGCCCAAGAGGCTCAGGGGATCAAACTTGGCCGGCAACACGTTCTTGTTCAGGTAATAGGCCACCGGGAAAAATGGTATACCGACGACCAGACCAGCCAATGAGAGCCCCTCAAAGGACTTGAACAGGCACACCAGCAGACCAAAAGCAACCCCAAGACAGAAACCGGCGGCGGCAAATTGATTTAGACTAACATGGAGATAGTTCAGCAGGTAGGTTGCGAAAACGGTGCCGGAGTAGTTGTCGGCGTAAAAAAGGAAAAGGACGCGGCCCAACCCGACCAGACTACCCAAAACAAGACCAAGGTACGACGCGTAAGTTATCTTCTTGAAAATGCGGACCCCACGATTGTCGTGAATCTTGCAATTCCTTTCGCTAATATTCCGGGCGCGGTGGGTCCGCGGCTTTGGGAAAACTATTTTGTGTCGCCGGGAGTTTGCTCTCCCGACCTCTCGTCATTGAGTTAGCTTCTGAAGAGCAGTAATCATAATTTGCATCATCACGCGTAAAGCTCACGCCTCGAATCATCCTACTTGACGTAACCCAGAGATTTCAACGTTCGATGAGGTCGTTGCGCTCCGCACTGTTCGTGAGTTTCAACTCTTTCGTCAATTCAAAAGGGGTGAAACTATCTTTCCAATCCTCTAACTTGCTTTGCATTTTGTCAGCCTTCGACAGTGCTTCACCCGCAATATTTGTCACCTCGCCCGGGTCGCTTTTTAGATCGAACAATTCGGACTTATAATCTGAAGACCAAATGTACTTGAGCGAATCCGCACCAACTGATCCAAAAATCGCTTTCAAATCGCGGTAGTATCGCCTGGGATTACTCTTGGCATGCGCGTTGTGCACCTGTTGGAAAAGTTCAGCGACAATCTCGTGATTAGCTTTCTCAAACGGCTGACCCTGCACCTGTTCCGGGATGTCTGCGCCGATATAGGATAGCACCTCAGGCATGATATCCACAGTTTGAACCACTTTTTTATATCGGCCCTTTTTTTCAGAACCAGGGTACTTGACCATCATTGGGATGGAAATCAATTCATTGTAAAGATCGGTGTTATGACCAAAGGAAGCATGCTCGCCAAAAAGCTCCCCGTGGTCGCTATTGACAATGATTATGGAGTCATCGTACAGGTCAAGTGTTTTTAGCTTCTGGATGAGCTGTCCCAAATAGTGGTCCATGAATGTGATCTTGCGCTCTACATAGGACGTCCAAAAGGCACGCTCCTCCGGTTTGACGTGGTCACGAAAATGGATGATCCGATCTGCGTCAAAATCTTTGAAAACTTCCTTTTGTCGGTCCCGATTAAAGCCATACATCGAGTCATAGGGCGCCGGAATGAAAGAGATGCCACCGTGAGGTTCCATGTAGTTTACGAATAGAAAAAACGGTTGGTCCTTCCTGACATTGTCGAGCCACGCCTCGGCGATAGGATTTATTTCTGACGCCAGGGCCACTTCATTCACCCACAAATCATCGATACGAAAATCCTCCGGCAGGTGTAGCAGCAGCTTACCCCAGAAAAGGCTAAAAACCATGGGGCGGGCATCAAAATAGAAATGAAATCCCTGGCTGCAACCCAGGGCGCGGGACAGGCCGGCGTTGTTTGCGCAGACGGCGCCTGTTTCATACCCATAGGCGGTGAGCAACTCAGCCATCGTGATGTTGTGCGGTAGAAGGGGGGTCGAAAAAATGGCGTCGCCAACGTAGTGGGCGCCATGCTTGGAGGGGTACATTCCGGTAAACATGGAAGCGTGAGAGGGCAGCGTCCAGGGGGCTGTGGAGATCGCCCGATCGAAGACCCGGGCGTCGCGGGCAAAAGCTTCGAGGTTCGGCGTGGTCTGCCTTTCACCACCATAGACCGAGATATGATCTCTGCGCGCCGTGTCGGTTACAATCCAAATGATGTTCTTGGGCCTGGCTGCGCGCAGTGGCTCGCCGTCAGTGGCAGGCTTGTCTGCAAAAAAACTGTCGGTGGACGGCCGGCCGGTCACAAGGGCCACAACAACAGCGAGTCCGGCGAGAGTCAGCGATAAAACGGGTCTGACGCTGCGTGGGAAAAACTTGGCGATCAGAAAACTAAGACAGGCCCCTGCAAAGCCTGCTCCAGCGAAACTGGCGATACCGAGGAACAGCACACTATGCCGTGTGAGGGGAGGTTGCCACAAGAAGAATCGTATATTCGTCGCCACCAATAGCGTGATTGGAAGAGCGGCGGTGGCCAGCAGATTAGAGACCTCGCCTTTCTCTTTGTCTCCGGCCCACAACCCGAGAAAGAAAACCCCACTGCTGGCAGCTAGAAAAAGGACGTCAGCGAAGAGGCTCGTCGGCGCGAGCGCTCCAACACCGGCGGTCAGTTTTTCGTTGATGTAGTAGAACCCATAGGCATAGAAAAGAACCAGAGAGACCGCAGCAGGAAGAAACGCTGCCGTGTTCACCTGCAACCAGCTAGCGCTTAATCTAGCGCTGCCAAGATTGAGCAAGACCCCCAGTAAGGCGCCTCCAAGACCTCCGAACAGAATATATAGCAGGCCAAAGAATGCGTATGTCCGATAGTGAATTTCGGCGTAGGCGGTGCTGAGCGCCCACTCACTGGCAAAAAGAATCAGCCCTCCGACAAGACCAAGAATGGCGCAGCTAGTGACGGTTCGAGCAAAACTTTTGTTCATAACTCTCCATGTTTGATTTTGTTACAAAAACTGTGTTGTCTCACTTGACATAACCCAGGGATTTCAAAGCCTCGGCGGCTTTCTTGTCAATCTTCACCTTTTTGGTCAACCCAGCCGGCATGATTTGACCCTGCAGTGCCCAACACTCCGAACTCCACTTATCCATCAACCGTGTCATCTCCTTGTGGACGTCTTCCCGTGCCCCGATCAAGTTTGTGTTCTCCCCTGGATCCGTGATGAGGTCATAGAGTTCTTCAGGACGCTCCAGGTTGAAAGAGTAGCGCAACCTGTCCGAACCGTTCTTGATATATTTGTACTTGAGTGTGCGTACGACCCTGGTCTCCGCATCCATTGAGGGGTGGTCCTGACCCGCAAATGCCACTCTCTGCGAATCACTCTTTGCCACCAGTGAAACCCCCTGAAACTGTTCGAAGCGATGCGGGAGGCCTGCCAGATCCAACAGCGTAGGCGCCAAATCAATCGACCGTGACAACTCGGGCACTCTGGTTCCAGGCCGCAGTTTGGCAGGATATCTGATGATCAACGGGACTTTCAGGACTTCGTCATAGTACTGAACGTGCTTGAGTTGTTGGTGTTGAAAAAATTCTTCGCCGTGATCTGACGTCAGCATGACAATCGTATTGTCAAGCACGTTGAGATTTCTGAGCTGCGCCAGAAATTTGCCTACCTCATCGTCCGTATAGCGGACCCCACGGTCGTAAAGTGTGGCGATGTAGGAGGCCTCCCCTTCGGATAAGAATTGGGCTGGCTGGGCTCCTCGGCGGATTTTCTTGTTTATTTCAACGAGATAGCTCGTCGCGCAGGTGCCGCTTGCGCCACACCCGTTAAAATCACCATGATAGTTCAACTTGATCATGTTTGAATATTCCGGTGGGGCTACATAGGGCAGTTTTGTGCCGAAATCACCATGAATGTCGTAGGTGTGCAGAAAAAGAAAAAATGGCGCGTTTGTCTTGCGGCCGTCGATCCAGGATAGCGCTCCACCAAAAATCTTGTCAGAATGCATGTCCGGAATACCATGTCGGTGCAGGAAATTCTCAACGAAGTTGTACAAACGCTTGGTGAGATAAAGTTTTTCGTGCTTGAAGAAACGTTGCGGGTAGTGTTCGTAAAAAGCAAATCCCTGGTCAAAACCGTGGGCTGCGCCGATGTTCAAAGCGCGATCCCCATCGACAAAGGCCCCGGTTTGGTAGCCGTCCTTTGCCAGAATCTCAGCTAATGTGAGAAACTTGTCATCCAACACGCTTGCGAAGGAATCGATGACGCGATGGACTGATGGATAAACCGAAGTAAACATCGTCATGTGTGATGGCAGCGTGATTCGTGACGCCGTGAAATAATTTTCGAAAAGGGTTCCTTCGGCCGCAAACTGGTCAATGTGGGGTGTTGTGGGCTTGTCATAGCCATAAACACCAACATGACTGGCCCCCAACGTATCCAGTGAAATCAAGATAATATTGGGGTGACCAGCCCCGGTCGACACCAAATTCGCTGACAATGATGTGACCTGGTATCCCGTGCCCAGCAAAATCAGGACGATCGCAGTCACGGAGATTTTGTTCACCAAAAGGAGACCAATTCTCTCAACGAATTTCCCAAGGCCAGTCGCACGTGTCAACAACTTCATCAGAAGGACAATTGTGAGGTAGACCGCGGCAGCAATAGTGACCAGCACTGCGAGGTTACTCCATAATTGCTGGTTGAACCTTGTAAAGGTTATTTGTTCGACGGCTAGAACGAATCCACCAACCAGGCCGACAAACAGGCTCAGGTAGAAGCCTGGCAAGGCGGGTGGCTGCAGGCGACTGGCTCCGGGAAAAAGGGCGAGGGGGACAAGGCTGGCACATAGGCCGGCGATCAACCCAACGACCGCGTACAAACTGAACGAAAACAAGACAAAGACGATCCGGTCAAGCAGACCGCTGAACAAATAGCCACTCGTGCGGATCACATGCAGCGCATCGAGGACACCGGCGGCCAAGCCGATCATCAAAACAAAAACAGCCATTGCGCTTTGGGCGCGGCTGGCCCAGACAGGTTGGTGTTTCACGTTAACTCCCATCGTAGATTGTGCATATCTCGCAGGCGTTCTTCTACGCCATCCCTGGTCGTACTGGACAAGCCGTAGAACACCACCAGCACTAAACGATTATTTGCTGACCCTTACCCCGGTCGGCCGAGTTGGCGGGGTCGTATCTGCCTGCCCGGTCCCTTCATGGTAGACTAATCTGAAGGCATCCGCGATCACGGTTCCATCCGCGTCATTCGAGATGCGCACAAAGCCACTGGTTCCGCGATTAAACCGGTACTCTCCGAGAAAATTCCACTGCCCTTTCCGGCTGCGCTGATCGATGCGGCCGTGAGAAGTTCCGCCAGCATGACGAATCTCGTACGATGCATTGCTAGCCTCGTTCTCACCCTCCAGGTCACCATGCCACTCGTAAACGCGATATGTGCCGGGTACGCCAATGGTTGGACTAAAGGTTGCGGTTGCCTCGCCAGATCCTGGGAAGATATGCGTCATGGCATAGTCACCTCGCCTGGCACGGTACGACATGGCCCATGCGTCCTTGGCGCGATCGTTTTCAGGCACCCAGCTGCCTTTGAATGATGCCGGCTGGGAACCGGGACTTGTACCACGTTCATCGTTGTCTACAATGATATCGGCAACTACCGTCGTTTTAGCAGCTGTCAGAAGGATAGCATCGCCCAGTACGCGGTTCTTGCCGTCACGTTCGCCACTGAGTTGGACTTCGGAAAATTCGATGCCTGTATTAAAAGTCGGATCCTGGTTACCTTGGAAAGAAAAATAAGGTCCTGCGTAACCGGAAAGCCGTTTTAGTTCTGCATCGCCAACCTTCTCGTTGCTGCCGCTGGCGTTCACAATCACGGCACCCTTCGTGAAAAAGCGGACATAAACTCCTTCGCCGTTTGCTCCCGCCTCGCGCAAAAGCGTCATCTCTGTGGTCGGTTGTCCCAGGTCCACATCAAATTCATCGTAGTAATAATGGTAATGGTGCAAATTGTTGTCACTGAAGCAAAAATAGCCGTCGCCGAACAGGGTCAAGCCCAGCAGGTAGCGCATGTGAACATAGTCTTCCTTGTGATTACCCAGGCCATCAAAAAGCAAGAGGTGTGGTTTTCTGGCTGTGTTCATCCAGCTTTCATAGGTTCGCTTGAAATAAGAGATGTCGTTGATTCTACGGGTATTCTCTAAAATGAGCCCATTGTGGTTAGACCAATCAAATCCTTCCGATTCCAAATGAAAGCGCCCGGAGTTCAAAATCAATGGCCGATTATTGTTCAACCGGTTGATTTCCGTCAACACCTTGTCGACGCCTGCCTTCCACTGCGCATTGACCCATTCTTTTCCATGTTGACTATAGTCGTTCTTTCCGTCGCGGTCGAGATCGATATCCTGATCCCTTTCCGCCTGCCGTGGCTTCATCCACAGTCCGTCGGTGGCAATGCCATCGAAAGCGCTCTGGGCATGGCTCAGCAGGACAGCCTGCGCGAGGGCTTCATTGTATTTCAACCCGTTCACCTTGCCACAAAAGTCGCTAAAGTTGACTGTGAAATTGTTTGTCTTGCTGCCATAAATGAAAACTGGCGTACCGTTAGAATGATAGGTTCGGTACGCTGGATCGGTCGGTTTGAAAAGAGAACCGTTATTCCAATCCCGCGTGCCAAAGACGAGGGTCTTTCGGTTAAGTCTCTTGATCGCTTTGGGCACTTCAGGGTCCGCTGTGCGAATGTCGACCAGGTCGAATCGGGCGTACCAATCTGCCGGGGCTGTGTCGCCGAAATGAAAGACCGCAGTTCGCGGATAAGAAGGATTGGCCTGTGCGTTGCTCTTGCTTGGAGCAAAGGTCACTAACAACAAAAGAAAGCTGCCGATGCCTTTCCGGCACACGCTGGCGAGTCTGGTCTGAGTTAGCCGGTTAGGCATGCAGATCCTCCGTGAGGTTAGGCGGTCGCATCAGGGTTTAACCGCGACGATTTTGAACGCGCGCGCAACCTGCATCGTGACAGGCGAAAAAGCTCTCAGGATCGCGTTTGCGGTGCCAATAAGACCTTTCTGCCCGGCACCGCCAAAATGCGCGTAAGCTTTGGCTTCGAACCCAATCTGTTTCATCTGACCTACCAATTCGTTTGGATCGAACAGCCGTTCAATATAGTCGTTCTTTATCGGATTAAAGGCCGGCACGCCAGGTTTGAATGGACTGCCGGGCTTCACACCATTCTCGATGTAGTCCGCCACCGTCGCTATGATTTCTTTATCCCCCATGCCGAAGGTATCTTTTGCCAAATCGGTAATCTCAGATGGCGATAGATCCGGAAACCTTTTGGCGATGATTTCACTCCTCATATCAACAAAAGACTGCTTAATCTGGTGACTGTGAAACGATTCAGCCGGCGGCCCGTGCTCGAACCTGCGCCAAATCTCATAGGTCTTGGTCCGGATTCTTGGGTTCGCTCCATTGTTGCCATCTGAGATGATCAGCGCTCCCCCTCCGCGCAGCACGCGAAACGCTTCCGCCATAAAATTGTCGACGTCGCGGTAGTGCGAAATCGCTTCGACTGAGAGAACCACATCAAATGTGTCGTCAGGATAATCCAGTTTCGATGCGTCGCCGACCTTCGTCTCGATCGGTAAGTCCCATTTCAGATCGGCAAGGTAAGCATGAATAGTTCTAATCCAATCCGGATTGACATCGATGCCGTGCACATCGGCCCCAAGCGAAGCAAAAATCATGCTGTCGATGCCGAAACCGCAGCCAACGTCAAGAATTTTTGCACCGGCGATCGGGCGATGACTTAGTTCGAAGAGATATTTTGCGTTAAGAATGTACTTTTCAAAACTCGACCTTTGCAAAATATGCCGAGTGTAATGGTAAAAAAAATCGGGATACCCGTTTCGGTCGGGTCGCCTGAGAAAATCAACGAACTCTTCCCAATACTGGTCGATAGTTTTCTTTGGTTCAGTCATGTTGTGCCCTTCGAAATCGTTCTTCTTTATTTTACACGGTTTAATGTGATCAATCGTAAACTTTGCGGCTGCAGCTTGAAAGTTATTTCATACGTTTCCCCGGCCAAATTGACGTCCGCGCCAGGCGCCATTTCGGCCAGGTCCTGGTTCCGGGTTAACGCCTGATATTGCCGTGCGGAAAAACGTCGCGGTTTGCCCGCTTCCAACCACAAAGAATAGGTATTGGAATGCTTTTCATCTACGACGAATTGCCGCAATTCAAACCTGGAAAAGGGCAGGTTCTTGACAGACAGCGACACGGTCACACTGTCCCGGTTGGAAGCGTCCCGTTCATTGACATTCTCGTCGATATGGTACACGACGACCTGCACAGACTCATCGCCTGCCCGGGTAGCGATGGCATGTACCGCATCGCCGAATTCGCTCCCTGCCACCAGCGCAATCCGTTCATTCGCAAGGTACCCCAACGCTTCGATAGCGTTAAAGATGGGCAGTTTTACCACTCGCGTTCCCTTTTCCGTCTTGACAGTTGTGGCGACACCGCCATTTCGGATATCAAAATTACGCACCACCTGATTGGAAGCCCAGAAAACAACCTCTTTCGGTTGAAACGGTTTCCCGAGAACATCCCCAAGATAGAACATGCCGGCAACCATTTTTACATACCATGCGGCGCTGTATCGACCCCGGTTCACCACTTCGCGTCTCTGTTTGAATTTTGGTCCCGTCTCAGTAAGCAGAAAAGGCAATGACTGAACATGCTCCCGGACGCTGGGGTGATCGTGGTTCGTACAACTACTGAGCTTCCAGTAGATTTTGCTGAGCAGGGACATTTTCATGTTTTGGCGGTAGTCGAAACCGACGTGGTTGTAGGCGTGCGAAGAAATGAAGTCAATACGTGACGTGCCGTTGGTCGACCGGTTGTCCTCCACAAAGATGTGTTCCAGCAGCTTGTCGATGTCCCCCCCGGCACTGGCCGGGCCACCGATACGGATCGCCGGAAATGCCGCTTTGGCAGCCTTCACGGTGTGGTCGTAAAGTGTATGGTATGCTTTGATGTCACCGTATGGTTTCCGGCGCTTGTCTTTATCTTCTATCCAAAATAGCCAGCCAAGGTCAGGTTCATTCCAGACTTCAAAATACCACGATGCTACCTCTGCCTTACCATACCGTTGCACCAGATGTAAGACCGTCTCGAAAACCAGGCGCTCCCACTTGGCGTAGTCTTTTGGAGGAGAGATATTCGCTTTGCCCCACTGCTGTCGCCGGTCAGGAATAGAGGCCAGGGCGTCAGGTGTAAAACCGAATTCGATGATCGGCTTGAGCTTGTACTCTAAAAGTCTGTCAAACACCTGATCGGTCAGCTTCCAATCATAGTGCGTCTTGCCGTCCGGACCGACCTGGTAGATATCTAATCCTTCGCCCCAGGGCGGCACGCCATTACTAAAAAGATTGTGGGCGCGGAAATAGCGAAAGGCATTTCGCTCGAATGTCTGGCCACCGACTCTTTTGTCGGCCGCTTCTATGTAGCCAAACAGTTGCCTGGAAGCGCCGGTCAACACGCCGCTTTTGAAAGACTCTAGCCCAATGTTGCCCCAGAATCGTTTGTAGGTACCCAGGCTCTGTGCCGCATCCACGACCAGGTCCCAGCGCGGCCGGTCGACCACGACTTCGCGCAGTTCTGTGGCCTCCCTCCGTCCGCCTGTGACCTTCTGCTTGAGGCGCGCAACCTTCATCGCCTGCTCATAGAGAAAGTCATTTCCCCTGATTGCCTTCTTGACGTAGTATTTTTGCTTATAAGCCAGAAAGCCACCGGCGGTCCCCAGGACGAGCAGAATAACCAGTGCCGTCAGAATCCTTTTAGATCGCACCCCTGGCATGGCCTGTTATGCTTTCCCATTCATCGATTGTCTAACCAGCTCAGCCACTTTCTCTGCGTTCTGCCGCCATGAATAAGTAGTACACATCTTATTCCGTGCCCGCTGACCGATTTGCCGCCGGCGGCCCGGGTTCTCAATCAACTCGACTGACTGAGCAACAAATGCCTCGGCATCCCCTGCTTCGAACAGCAGGCCGTCCACGCCATCCTCAACCAGTTCTTCAATTTGACCGACGCGACTCGCCACCACCGGCTTGCCGGCCGCCATATATTCGAACAATTTCAAAGGCGAAAAATAGAAAAATTCCATCGGTGGATAGGGAGCAACGACAATGTCCATAGCGGATAGATATTGCGGCATCTCACCATGGTCAACATAGCCCGCAAATGCGACTTTGGACGCCAGGCCCCTACGAGCAAATTTGGTTTCCAGTGATTCCCGCAGAGGACCGTTGCCAACGAAAAGAAAACGCACGTGGTTGTAGCGTCCCGCCAGTGCCTGAACGTAATCCCCAAAATACTCCACGCCGTGCCAATAGTGGAAAGATCCGACGAAGCCGACCACCGTCTCATCAGAAAATTGGTAACGAGCCCGAACCTGGCTGCCGGAAACATCCGGACCGAAGTCATCTACATTGACGCCGTTTGGGACCACGCTTATTTTGTCAGCGGCAATTCCTTGTTGCACAAAGTACTGCTTCAACGCCTCAGAAACGGTGTAAACGCGGGTAGCCAATTTCAGATTTATACGCTCTGCCCATTCTGGTAGAAATGGCAGACTGATGACATTGCGATTAAACTCACGGTTTTCCAAAGCCATTGGCGAGTTGACCTCCAGCACCAGAGGTATCTTCGTCAGTTTCGAAAGCAACGGTGCTGAAAAATTGAGAAGATTGTAGCGTACCAACAGTGCATCAGGCCGCTCACGTTTGACTAACTGCCACTCGCGACGAAAATAGCTCACGTTCGACAAGAATGCGTTTGCCTGAGCCAGATAGCGGGACAGATGTTTCTTAAGCCACGCTCTGACCGAAGACTGAACCGCCGCTTGCTCACTGGTAAATTTGTTGATGTCGCACGATTTGACGTCCAGGCCGCACTGTTGCGCGGCCTTCACGAACTCCTTCACATGTACGGCTGCGCCCACCGAGCTATAGGTTTTGTCAAAAAGATAATTTATGTAAAGTACGTGCATGACTCGGTTCAGAGCGTTTTGCGATCGAGATGTCCGATGCAATCCTCGTGCCTATGCTTCTTGGGCAAGTTTGAAGGAGAGCCTCCGGCTATCACCGGCGACTGCTTGAAAATCACGCTCTCGCTTTGTGATCGTTCGAATATGGCCCTTGGCTGAGAGCAATTCCTCGCCAAATTCGAGAGGCAGGCCTTTGTCCGCAAAGGTCAACAGCAGAGTGCTGCCGCCTCTTACCAGACTTATCGCTTCGGCATGGCGAAAAGAGACCTCTACGCCCGGGTCAGGCAGCGGCCAATTGAAAAATCTAAAGTCCTCGTAAGTCTTGTTTTCGGAGAAACTAAACACATCTTCGAACCTTACCTGTTCTTCAGAAAAATCGACCTTTCTTTCTACCGAAAACGGACCGTAGTCATAGACCATGGTCAAGGTCTCCCCTTCGTATTCAAATCGCTTGCATTTGCTTTGGGCAGGCACAAACCAATTGGTTGAATTCTTAGCGATGGGTGCAAAAAAATTCTTCTCCGCACCGGGCGGCGTTTTCAGCCCGAAACGATCAGGGGTTGGTCCCCCGGGGCATGAGAACAATGCTCCAAACCCGCTCCACCACAGGTGGTGAGGCGTAATGCCACCTTCAGACATGTACTCTGGCAGCCCACCGTAAAAATTCAAAAAATAGTTTTTGCGTGACACGATGACCGTCTGAGTCGGTTCTGATATCCAGGAGTATGTCGAACTGTGTGTCTCAACGGCACGTTCCGGGTTTCGCAAAAGATGCGTTAGACCCAGCCAGACGCCCAGAAACGCGTTGTAAACCGTCAGATGATGGTAGTCGTACCAGCCCGGGCGTTCATCGTCGGACCGATCATTTAAGACCAGCGGAAAATGGTCGCCTTTCTTGAAACGAAGCAGGTAATCAAATAATTGTCTGGCTTTCTCGCGTGCGCGTTCATCCCCGTTCTCCTTGCTCGCCGCTTCAAGTGCGTAGATGGCGGCTCCGTAACCAAAAATCTGTTCATGTCCGCGGCCCAGATAATTGAAACAGCCCTCCGGATCTACGAATGGCAAAAAGTAATCGATACCTGCGTCAAACCAACGTTTTAGCTTGTCACTTTGCGTCAGCATGTACAGCCTATGCAAGAGTGCGACCGTGAATATATGGTACTGAATGGGACGACTCAAACCACGATTGTCGTCGAAACAACCGTCTTCACTTCTTGCGGCCTTGAGGTATCGCAGATTCCACCATATTTTTGCAGAATCGAACAGTTGCGGCCGCACTGTGTGCCGTTCGGCAAACGCCCAGGCGCGCATTCCGGCCCAATTCGTAAGGGTGTTCTTGTGATTTGTTTTCCAGCACGCCAGCCCCGTTTCCCAGCGTTGACGTTCGGCCACCGGCAAATGCTCCTTCAGGAGTCGATAGGTGAGTGCAAAAGCATAATTCTGAAAATCCCAGTGGTACATCCATTCGGACATGGGCTGGTATTCGGCGGGCGAGGTGCGCAGATGAAAGGCAATTGCCGACCGGCAACGTTGCAGATAAAATTCTTCTCCGCTTTCATGAAACAGAATGGCGCTCAGCAACGCGAAATGCGTCGTACCATAGTGCTCTCCCTGCACCCTGCCGTCCACAGGGTCATATATGCCTCCGGCATCGTACACCTTCAGTCTGTTCCCGGACGCCTTCTTGAAAGAAATTCCGTCGCGGACAAAAATGTCGTCGGGTATGGCGTCTAACTCGACGCAAATATCACCTTTGGTAGGATGCTCAAAATGAAAAGCGAAGCGGTGATCTCGCTCTGTAACCCGCACATATTTTTTCTTAACTTGCAGGGTCTCGAGCCAGGAGTGAATTCCTTTTGCAATCTCCAGGTACTGATTCATTTGTTGTTCAGGGCTGCTTCTCTACTTCAACTAACGCCTCTTCTTCCCATCTGTTTTCGTGAGGTGATCCGTTCTCAAAGGCTGAGATCAGCCGGCGGTTGTCCCGAATAACCGATTCGAGTTCCGGACTTTCAGCAAAGCCGACGTCGGTCAGTCGCTCCAGTTCGTCGACATCGCACATGCATTTGTAGAGCAGGCGCAAATACTGGCTCATGAATTTGGTAGGCACATGTAGAAACAAAGTATTGATGAACCTGTTCTCAAAAAGCGTTGACACGACTATGATGATCGCTGCCCCGACATAGTGCTTGAACCGAATTGGCGTAGCCGGTTTGAGCGTGTGGTAATCAGGAACGGCCAACCCCAGAACCTTTCGTATGCGAATATACGCGTAAGCTATTTTTTTCTTAAGGTTGATCGTTGGCAGCATGCCGCGTTTTACCATGTTCCGGGCCGCTGGCTCAACATAAAGCACACCCTGGTTCACCATCTTGTCAATCGCCCGCGTGCCGGCTTCAGTTCTGGTCATGATATAGGACCAGCCATCTTTGTAGTCCGCCCGATCAGGGACGCCGCCACCACGCCACTCGTCACCACAAACGATATCGGCGAACTCAGCAATAGCATCCGTGCAGGTGGCACACCGTACGCGTTCGAAGACGGCGTGTGCCCAAAAGAACTCCTGAACCGGATGAAGAATATGATTCGACCCGTCCTTCTTGATGACATTAAAGCCGCCGGGCCAGGTTTCATCCCGGTATCGAATTTCCTGAATCTCGTCGAAATTCTTGACGCCGGCCCGCCGTATCAAATAGGTGGTATTGGTAAATGAAGGATGAAAACCACAAATCAGACCGATTTGTAATACGATGCGTTTGCGCAGGCGCGGCATTTTCTGTTGCGCCAGTCGGATGCCATGAATGTGGCACGGCAGACCTACGATTGCAAAACGTCCGTCCTCCTTCAAAATCTCCTTGATGATCGCGCCAGTCGGGACCGGCAGATACTTCGACTGCTGGGCCTGCAGAACTTCTTCACGGGTTCTGGCGATATAAACTTGAGGCTCAAGCGGACGCTCGTCATCCATTTTGACCACCACGGCGCCGTCGATTTCACCCTGCTCGAGAAGCGCGATCAGCACCGCGGAAACGACGCCCCCGGAGGCTGCTTTCTGGCGAATATCCGTCCACTTTGTGTACCCGCTCCAAAACTCGCGCACGTAACCGATGTCCTTGTCGACGGGGATGGTGCCAAACGTATCTTGCTGCAATGCATCCCAGTCCAACTCCTCTCCGGGACAGGCAATGTAGCACAAGTCGCAGTCGGTACAGGACTCGCGCTCAAAGACCGGATACATTCCTTTTTTCGGATCTTGCTCAAGGGTGATGGCTGTGGTGGGACAAACTCCGACGCAGACACCACATTGGTGGCAGTTGCCGTTTTCCAGGACGTGTTCTATATCCATTGACTGCCCCGTTTCAGCAAATCGCTACGCGGCCGCTTTCTGGATTGCGTAGACCCGGTCTAGAAAATCAGCGTCGTTGTCATGGACACAACGGAGCCAGAGCTCGAGCAAAACCATACCCCAGACGCGTCGATACGTAATGTCCTGTGTCAGGAAGCGCTGTTTCAGTTTTTCGATTTCGCCATAATCAAAGATGCCGCGTTCTTCGACAATTTCTTTGGAGAGGACGAAGTCCACAAGCGGATAAAGTTCGTTCCGCAGCCAAATCGCAAAAGGAAAATTGAATCCGAGTTTCTTCCGGGAAACGACCTCGGGTGGTAAGATATCCCGTACGCTTTCAATCAAAATGTATTTGGTTATCCCCTGGTGTAACTTCAAGTGTGTGGGGATATTGCTGGCGTATTCCACCAAAACGTGATCGACCAGAGGCACGCGCGTTTCTAAGGAAAATGCCATACTCATCACATCCACATCCCGCATCAGGATGTCGCCAAGATGCGTTTTCAGGTCGAGATAAGACACCTTATTGAGAGGCGCAACCTCAGGATCTAAGCGGTCCAGGTAGTCCTGGTAAATCGCAATCGTGTTCGCACCGTTGAGTCGATTCCGGAACGCTTCTGAGTAAAAGTGTCTTTTTTCCTCTTCGTAAAGCTCCATTCGAATACGTGCGTATTTATTCAAGAACGAACCATAATCGTTCAGGAAACGGTCCATTTTCTGGACATGCGGGATGTTCGATGGCAGCACCCGCATCGATGAAGCGATGCTTTTGCGCAGGAACATGGGTAATTGCTCCCATTTTGCATCTCGCTGCATGAACTTGTCCAGCAAAGCAAAAGAATTGTAACCCGCAAACAACTCATCGCCGCCTTGTCCGCAGAGAACAACGGTCACATCTTGCGCGGCAAGTTCTGAGACAAAAAAGCTATTGATGGCATCGCTGGATGGTTGGTCAAGATGATGTAAGAAAGAGGGCAGCCGATTCAGAACGTCGGCGGCTGTCACGGTCACTTGTTTGTGTTCCGTCTTGTAGTACTTAGAAACCAAATTTGCGTAGTAGGTGTCATCGTAATCCGACCCACCGACATCGTAACCGATCGAAAAAGTTCGGACGGGATCCCGACTAACCTGGCTCATGATCGCCACGATAGTGCTAGAATCGATGCCACCACTCAAGAAGGCTCCCAGTGGCACATCGCTCATCATGCGCATTTCAACCGATTCCCAAACCAGGTCGCGAACACCTTTTCTATAGGTCACCTCGTCAAGTGCCTCCTGCCGGTTGTACTGGATGTCCCAGTAAGGCAGCACATCCACTTTGCCCTCACAGATTTCGAGGTAGTATCCTCCGGGAAGAGTGAAAATGTCCTCATAAATCGTCATCGGCACGGGAATGGATTGCAAGGAGAGATAATGGTGTATGGCCTCATGATTGAGATCGCGCTTCACCAGGCCCGTCGCAAGAAGCGATTTTATTTCGGAGGCAAATAGGAACGTATCGTCGACAATGGCGTAGTAGAAAGGCTTGATGCGGAGCCGATCGACGGCCGCAAAGAGCCTCTTGGCCTGCTTGTCCCAAAGCGCAAAGGAAAACATACCGCGCAAAGACTGCACGCAATCGCGGCCGAATTCCTCATAAGAATGAACAATAGTCTCTGTGTCACAATTGCTTTTGAAGACATGCCCCCGGGCTTGTAGCCGCTGATTGAGTGACTTGTAGTTGTAGATTTCTCCGTTAAAGGTAATCCACACGCTGCCATCTTCATTGCACATCGGCTGATGGCCGTTGTTCGAAAGGTCAATGATGCTCAGCCTTCTGTGGCCCAGTCCGATCTGGCCGTCGACGTGAAAGCCTGCATCGTCCGGACCGCGATGAGAAATGATGTCGGTCATTCGTCGCAGCAGGGGCTGCTCGACGAGTTGATCGTCAAAATTGAGTATGCCTGCAATCCCGCACATAAAGTCAGCCGAGGTTCAATGTCATTGTTTCATTTGAAATCACTGTTTCAGAGGATATGACTCACGAAATCGCGATTTTCCCTTCTGCGTGTACCAAGCTTCGCATGAATTCCAGTTCTTCCTTTGTAAAATAGCGCGTCACTAACAGCATCAGCACTATCAACATTAACGCCGTTGGAACAATAAAAAATAAACTAAACCCAGAAATTACATATACATAAAGAATGGTGACGCCACAGATAACCACAATTTTTGGAGCCAAGCGCAAGATTGGCGGTGCGACCATCTTGCGTGTCAAATAAATGCTGTGAAATACAAACGTAAACACTTCTGACGCGATAGTAGCAAATGCTGCGCCATACAAACTGTATTTCGGAATCAGCAATAGGTTCAGCATCACATTGAGTGCGGCACTGGACGCTACTACTTTAGCGGTGAAACCCTGATGATTCGAGGCCCGCGTGGCATGTGTCTGGACCGTTCCGATAAAAATAATAGCGGCTGACCAAACCAGTATCTTTAGGGCTCCCGCCGCCGGGGCATATTCCTCGCCAAAAATTATCACGACGATTCTGTCGGCCAGAACCGTAAACAAAGAGGCGAGTGAAAATCCCACCAGGAAAAGCACCTTGAAACTGCGCTCAAATAGCGCGGCGAACCGTTCCCGCGACTCCTTATAGTACATCGACAAGGCCGGAAATACTGTCTTCATGAGGGCCACCGGGATAAACATCATCGCGAAAACCAAGCGATAGGCAGCATTGTACCAGCCAACTGTCTGATCGTCTATCATGAGGGAAAGCATGGTGGAATCAACGTAGGTGTACATCAGCGCAAAGAAATAGAGGACACCGAAAGGGAACCCCTCCTTAATCAGAAACCTGGCGGTGGCGACGTCGAAGCTTAATCGGATCCGGGTAAAACGCAATTGTGTCATAACCAAACAATAGATAAGGCGACATAAATGGGCAGCCAGATATACGTAACACAACGTCAGATAATCGTAGCCACTGAGCAGGATCGCCAACCCTGCTGCCGTTACCACGCCGCCAAAGACAAGCGTGGAGGTGACATCGTAGATCATGCGTTGGTGTCCCCTAAATATGGAGGAAAAAAATTCGGAAAAGGACCCCACCACCATGGCGCCACCCATAAGATAGACAGCCCAAAGTACGTCGTCCGGTTTGCCGGTCATGTTGCCGGTGATATAGATGAGGCTGAGAGTGACGGATGAGAGAATCAGCTTAAGCGAAAGACCATTCGCGACAAGAGTTGGGGACCTATCCGTGTCGCGCGCGATTTCACGCACAATGAGTTGATGCAGCCCGCCATCGGCCAAAATCAAAAAAAGATTGGTGAAAGAGAGAGCGAAGGTAAACTTGCCGTAGGCCGAATCGCCCAGGAGTCTAGCGGAGAAAATGACGAGGACCAAACGCAGGATGCGTTCGATGACCTCGCCACCCAATACCAGAGCCGAATTTGAAAGGATTCTCCGAAAGGTCATTAACTAGAACAGCGTGTAAATAAACGGGGCCAGGGCACTCCCCTGCGTCAGGACGATGATGGTCCCGAGCAGCAACAACATGATTATGATCGGTGCCAGCCACCACTTCTTTCGTTCAACGAGGAAATGCCCGAACTCTTTAATGATTCCTATCTTGCTCATCTGGTCCTCCCTTTACAAAAAATGAACATATTGACAATATTGTCCTGACATCACAGTCCAAACAGAACGATGGCACCCTACGGGCGGGGGAAAAAGCATCCCTCTCTCCTTGGCATTAGAAAAGTCGAAGATAGCGATCCTTTACGAATTCACCCTTGTCTCTTCGAATCCAGTAACTGGGGGTGTTCTTGTCGATCTTCATGTTGAGGATGTCCTTGCCCGTCACGCGCATGAGAAGACCAATTGGGGTTACAACCCCGTAGAAAAGGACCGTCAGAATCAGTCGGGACATGAACCAACCCATGACAAAGGCCAGGCCCATCCATAGCTTGTGCGCTGGTTTGAGCATTTTCGGCAAGGCGAAACCCAGCAGAAAGAGTCCCGTTGAAAAACCCCACAGCGCGAAAGCTCGATCGGGATGATTGCCTTTGAAGTAGATAAGCGCCCCTACCACGATAAGTACCACACTAATACTGATAGCAAATTTCTTGAGTGACTTATCATCTTGCTCAAGTTTCCCGAGCTCTTTTGCAACATCGCTCACGATGCTCATTTACCTGGCTCCCAATTTCTTTCATTGTTTTGCACAATCCAATCGCCCATCGCAGTGGCGGCAAGCCGCAGTGCATCGCCATTGGGGTGGCCGTCTCTTCTCGAAACGACTAGTCGCGATTCGTCTTTGTTCTCGTAAATATCAAAGAGGTTGAGCGCCGGAATCCCATTTTGCTCACAAAACGCCTGCATTTTCGCATATATATTGTCCTGATAATAGCGAATATCCAACGCCTGTAGCGCTGGAAAAACGACCAGACCGAACCCGATCCTTTTTTCCAGACAAAACTGAGCCGCGTAACGAATCGATGCGAGACTCAATTGTGCACCCGGCAGCGAAAAATCGGTGTAGATTGCATCATTTGACAGATCGTCCAGGCCGTACTGGGCCGCTACTAAAAACTTGATTTTGGGCGCTAATATGAATCCATAAAAATCGGAGTGTGCACGCAGCCAACCGGTTAAGCTAAAACTGGCCTCAGCGTTACGGCGCCGTTGCTCGGTGCGCATCTCACCGATATTCGTTTCGAGAACTTGACCTGCGGCAAGTTTGGGAAGGTCTTCGATAGCGTAGCCACGGCGATGAAAATCGTTGTAAAGCCACACCAAAATCACCACATCCGGTTGAAACCGGATCCCGAAGCGACTCAGGTAGATATACTCCTGGGTTGTATTGAAGCCCTGCACGCCAAAATTCAATACCTCGACGCCTTGCTTGAATTTCCCCTTGCTGGCTAGTGCTCTTTGCAATTGTGTCGACAAAGTCTCGTAATCTTCGACGCCGTGCCCAAAAGTAAACGAATCGCCAAAAAGGGCAATCCGAGTGGTCCCGGGGGGTTTTTCGAAACTGCTCTGGCGACCCCGGAGCCCGACATTATTAATATGCACCTGGACTCCCTTAACCACCGGCGTGTTGTTCTCAATAAAAACCGACTCATCGCCCGTGTTGCCCTTGAAACCGATGCGGACTTCTCTGTTTTTTAGTAGGTGCCCGCTGTTACCTGGATCGCTTCCAAGATAGGCGCGGGTAATCGTTTCAGCAGCGACCAGACAAAAGCCAATCGAAAGGATCACGCTGAACAACGCAAAGAGGGCGCGTCTCGACTTCATGAAACCCTGACACTCTCATTTTTGAAGCGGGCAGTCACGTTAGTCCAGCTCATATTGTTCGCGCCAATCAATTTCGTCATGAAATTCAGGTTGCTCTTTCTTATCCAGCAAGAAATTCCCGAGGGCAAGGAAATCCATTTCCGTGCGCATGAAACATTTGTAGGCATCCATTGGCGTACAAACAATCGGTTCGCCCCGAACGTTAAAGGAAGTATTAATAATCACCGGACATCCTTCCTTGCGGTCGACTGCCGCGATGAGCTGATGGTAGCGAGGATTCGTTTCCTTGCAAACCGTCTGGATGCGGGCAGAATAGTCAACATGAGTGATGGCGGGTATGCAGGAGCGCACAACATTGAGTTTATCGATTCCGAACAATTCCTGCTCTTCATCCGTCATCTCGCGCAATTTGTCTGCCTTCACTTTTGCAACCAGTAGCATATAAGGACTCTCGCGGTCTATTTCGAAAAAGTCCGAAACCTTTTCTTCGAGCACCGACGGAGCAAAGGGGCGAAAACTCTCCCGAAACTTGATTTTCAGATTCATGATTTTTTGCATGCTCGATGAACGGGCATCGCCGATAATCGAGCGTCCGCCTAGGGCGCGGGGACCGAATTCCATTCTACCCTGGAACCATCCGATGACCTTTCCATCCAGCAAAATGTCGGAAACGCGTTCGGTCAGCTCGGCCTCGGAAAGTTCAGCACATGGAATATTGTAATCTGACAGGAATTTCTTGATTTCGTCGGTTCCGAACTCGGGACCCAAATAGGAGCCCTCTTGCGAATCCTTGCCATTTACATGCCTCGGGTTGCCCAAAAATTGATGCCAGGTAAAGAGCGCCGCACCCAGAGCACCGCCAGCATCGCCGGCTGCAGGTTGAATCCATATATTCTCGAAAGGGCCCTCGCGTAGGATGCGGCCATTGCCTACACAATTAAGTGCGACGCCGCCCGCCATGCAGAGGTTCTTTTCCCCGCTCTCGCGGTGAATGTGGCGACCAGTGCGCAGCATGACCTCCTCAGTGACCTCCTGCACCGAACGGGCCAGATCCATTTCGCGCTGGCCCAATTCAGTTTCTCTCGCCCGCGGTGGGCCGCCGAACAAAGCGTCAAACTTCTTGTTGGTCATTGTAAGGCCTGCCCCGTAATTGAAGTAAGCCATATTGAGCTTAAACGAGCCATCCTCTTTCAGGTCCATGAGGTTGTCAAGGATGGTCTGCACGTATTTCGGCTCTCCGTATGGGGCCAGTCCCATAACCTTGTATTCACCCGAGTTGACTTTGAATCCCGTGTAGTAGGTAAAAGCCGAATAGAGCAAACCGAGGGAATGAGGAAATGTTAGCTCTGCCTGAATCTTGACTTGATTTTCATTGCCAATGCCATAGGAAGTGGTGGTCCATTCACCCACGCCGTCCATGGTCAGAAAGGCGGCCCGGGAAAATGGAGACGGGAAAAAGGCCGATGCCGCATGCGACTCGTGGTGCTCAGGATAGATGATCTCTCCCTCATAATCGAGATCTTTCCGGATGAGATCCGGAATCCAGAGTTTTTGCCGTAGCCACAGTTGTATCGACATCAGCCACGACTGAATCCCGATCGGGGCAAATGCGAGGTAAGTCTCAAGAATGCGTTCAAATTTCAAAAGTGGCTTATCGTAGAACGCAACGTAGTCCAACTGACTGGCAGAGATATTAGCATGCTCCAGGCAATACTGAATAGCTTGCGTAGGGAAGTCCTGGTCATGTTTCTTGCGCGTAAAACGTTCTTCCTGGGCTGCCGCGGCCAGCCTGCCATCCTGAACCAGGCACGCGGCGCTATCGTGATAGAAACAAGAGATCCCCAATATGTTCATACGTCATCATCCTTCCTCATAGTTTGGCTTGCCTTCACTTGCAGTCCGATTAGCTCTTGGTACCACTCGTAGATCTTCTGGTAGTGCACGTCGGGATCGAATTCAGTTTCGGCTTTGGCGCGTGCCGTGCGCCCAAATTCCATCGCACGTTTCGGGTTTTGCCACATAGCTGCCATTTGAGCCGCCAATTCCTCAGCATCGCCAGCCTCAAAATGAAGCCCGTTCTGGCCATCGTCAACCAATTCAGGCATACCACCCATCTTGGAGCAAATGACCGGCTTGCCGGTGGCGAAGGCTTCGTAAATGACCAATGGCGAGTTGTCATACCATTCAGATGGCACCACGATAACGCGTGCGTTCTGAACGAGTGCTTTCAAGTCATCTCCCGATTTCAACCCGAGGAATTTGACCTGAGACATCTCGCTTTTGATAGCAAATTCCTGCAATACCGGCCGCTGTGGGCCGTCTCCGACGATGTAGAGGGGCGCCGTTGGATAAAGACGAGACGCCTCGAGCAACGTTAGAATGCCTTTTTCATCAGAGAGCCGCCCGAAATAAAGCACATACTCACCGGCGCTTATGTGCGGTTCAAAATCTTTCATATTGATAGCGTAAAAAAGATGCCGCACTTTCCCATCCCCTACCCCCGGCTGTCGCAGCTTTCGCCCCATGAAATGGCTTGGCACGTGAAAAAGGTCAATGTTCTTCTCATAGATCTGCGTGAGCCGATGCAGCGTGCTTTCGATGGCAATCATCGAACTGGCAACGAAAGATCCTTTGTGGCACCGCTCTTTAATGGGATGCCACAAATTGCCACCCAGACATTTTTCACACACCTGTCCGGTCGTTGGATTGTACAAACGGTAGTTCGGACAGGCAAGCTTGTATTGATGAACAGTCTGAATCACGGGAATATTGAAATCCTTCAGTGCATGCAAAATAGAGGGTGACAATTGATGATCGATCATGTGCAAATGGGCAATATCGGGCTGTGTCTTCTCGATCAGTTTTGCAATGCGATTGCGTGCCTCGGTCGAATAGATCATCCGGCCGGTTGCGCGCGCAACCGTGGCGGCCTTTGCCAATAGCGAATGCCGGTTGTACTCAATGTTTGAAACGAAAAAATCTGCGTAGGGTGTGTCGAAACTGTCCTGATGTTGCATGGCAAAAGGAACTATTTCGTGGCCGTTGGCCTGCAGCACTTTGGCAAGCTCGAACATGTATCGTTCCGCGCCACCCTTCACGAAAAAGTACTTGTCCACCATCAGAATTTTCATGGGCGTCTCGACTGATCTCCCGGCAAGAGGTGAGTCGGCATTTCAGAAATAGAGTCCATGGCAGGCGCCATTACCTCATTCCTCTGCTGCCTTTTCGCTCTGTTTTTTTCCGTCTTCCGCTCGAGCATTTTTACTCGCCGCAACGCGAAAGTGATGCCACCAAGGGCCCAGAAGATCAGCTTAATCCGATAATGTTGATATTCAGGACCGATATTGATAGCGACAATAAACGCGATCAAACCACAGAAGATGCCGATGGCAACCGCATTGATGAATGTGTCTCGGATTAACAAACCCTTGTAAGCTTCTCGCAAGAAAACGATTAGCAGCAAGGTAAACATAATGGACCCGGGGATGCCGGTTTCCGCCGCGAATCGTAAGAACTCATTGTGAACCGGGTGCCAAAAATTGAAACGACTGTAGGAATGCCACTGGTAGTTGTTGAGGCCCACACCGAAGATGGGATAGGCCTCAATTATGTCCATTGAAATATCCACCATCCGCGCTCGATAACGCCCGTCGGCACCAGTCTCGAAGCGCCGCTCAATCCTGTCCCAATTCAAGCCGACAATGATTATCATGGTTACAATGAGCATGAAAAAAGCGGCAACAAACTTCGGCTTGAGCAACCCTCTGCGGAAAAGTAAAATGACAAAAAAGACCATGCCGATGAGAAATCCGGCCCATGAAGCTCGCGATAGCGAGAGGAATAGCCCGAACAGGCCAAAACCAGATGCAACGATGAGGAGCCATCTGTAAAGCGAGCGTTTTGCAAATATTGCCATGCTGAACGCCAGGGGCAACAGCAGAATCAAGATCGCACCGTAGCGATTGGGATAGCCGATGGTGCCGCGCACTCGCGACTGCACCTTCTGCAAGAGCATTTGTCGCTCACCCAGAAAGCCTAGTCCTATCGAGCCCTTTGCCAACCATTGCAATGTGCCGATGAGGCCTTGCACTAGCAACGCCCAAATCAGCATATTCGCGACAAAAACAATATCTGCCTTCGTCCTGATATTGTTAATCAGATAGAAATAGAGAAGAAGCGATTTGATCATGAAATATATGCCCAGACCAGTGGCCTGCAGGGCAATGGCGGATGTCATTGAAAAAACGCTCCAGATAATCAAGGCGACACCGGCCAAACCGAGGGCCCCAAACCCAAGCCTCTGTGTGCTAAATAGATTTGTGCGATAAAACCAAACGCAGTAGAGGCCGGCCATGAAGACGTCCGTTATCAAGATCAGATCCGCACTGACGACGTGATTGAATATGGCACCTAGCCCAAAGGGAATGCAGAATAGGGTGGCCCCCAGGAAGAATTTCTCAATTTGTTTGATGGAAACCAATTATGGCCTCACTACTGGATTCACTTAAGTTCGTAAATGACAGTCACAAGACCGCTCTCGTCCTTTTGCCGGTAAATCCGGTTGAGGTGTTCGTGTCGAAAATCCTCGGACAAAAGGGGAACAAGGTCAGGATATTCGTTGGCATAGCGTTCGCTTACCACAAGGTGGGAGACGTTGCGATTCCTGGCATAAGCCAGCACGCGAGCAAGGCCGTTCTTGGGAATGGTGACAGACGCTGAAATATCATAATTGCCTGCATAAAAATCAACCGCGTGATTCCGGCTCATGATCACCGGCGTAACGCTGGTATGTTTTCCGAGCCACAGACCAGCCGCACGCTGGCCAACGGGGTCAGCAACGGATTCGGTTGAGACAGGCGTACGAGCCATGACGCGCCCGGTTTCAGGCAAAAAACTCAAAAGCCCAAACCCCGTGAGGATCAACCCTGCGGCCAGCGAGGATGCCGAAAAGGACTTTCGCCACGCGAACTTCGTCAAGGGCATGTAGGAGGAAAGCCATTCATGCAAATTCATCACACCGGTCCCGATGAAGACTGCGCAGATAGGCCAGACTGGACTCAGATAGCGCAGGTGAATATGAAAGCAAGGCACCAGAATCAGCCAGTAGAAAACGATGAAACTCATAAGGTAGAGTACAAGCTTGCCTTGCTTGCCCCTCCAAACAGAACCGAATAGGCCGAGACCAAAAAATATGAGGGGCAGCGTTGTTAAGACCTGCGGAACTCCCCTTTGGAGGACATTTGCAAAATTTCTGGCAAACTTGGCAGCGAAGCCGCCCAGCTTTACCTCGCGCACCGGTGTCGCGTCTGGCAGAGATGTTTGTCGCAGGAAGGTCCCCTGATGGAATACCAAATCAATGGGAACCTCCGTGTTGTCCGGATTCAAGGAACGAAACGGGTCTTCGCCAGACCGGTTTTCGGTCTCCATTTGTAAATTTGCCGCACCTTTTGCGCTCAGGGTCCAGCCGCCCGTCTCGCTTTTCAGGTAACGCAGGTAGGGTGCCGCAAAAATGAGGAAGCCGACTGCCAACGCCGGCAACAGGTAGGCCAGTCGTAAGGGGGGCATCGTGAAGAGCCTGGTCATTTGTCCAACAATAAGCCAGCCGCCTAGCAAGACCAAAAATCCAAAGCCTGCAGGATGCGCTAAGTAGGCGAGCCCAGCGCAGATTCCGGCCAGTAACGCGTTTGCTACGGAGTGCCGCTGCAGCATCCGCATGCCAAAAAAGACGGCGAACCCACCGCTCAGCATGACCAGCGGCTCGGTAAGGACCGATGTACTCTGAAAGGCAAGGGGTGGGAAAAGAGCGAAAAACCCCGCCGCGACAATACCGACTTTCTCGTTAAACACAGCCCTGCCAATGCTATAAATGGGAATCAAGGTCAAAACGCCTGCCAGGATAGACACGAGCCTCGCAGCCGTTTCATAGTTACCGACAAAATGAGCGAAGAACGCGATGCAGGCGGGCAGCAATGGAGACCAATATGTGTGCAGAATATGATCAAACCCGTGGCGGGCGCCGCTTACGCCCAACTTCAGATAATTGATTTCGTCGAAGCTGGCCGCGAAACGATATGGCAGCATAAAGAGCCGTAGCACCAAACCCGCTAACATCAGATAAAGCAGTGAACGGGTGCTAATTTTGTCTGTTATGTCGGCCTTTTGAGAGTATTTTCTTACACCAGGCAGCACACGAAAGTCCCTGTCGACTCTTTTTCTTCCTGTCACAACTGTCCTGTTCTGAGTCAATTGCAGTCCTTTTTACCTTGGTTGCAGTTTCGCCACATCACCACTAAGACTTTAATTTTATTTGGTTTTACGAATATACTATTTTGCGGAAATGGCGTCTATAGCATAACTGCCGGGAGGTTGCAACTTTTAAGCCAAGCTCAAGGAATAGTATATTCATGCCAACTCATCGGATCCATACCTGCCAGGTCCGCGTGGTCGAGGGATTCGACAAAACGTTTCGCAAGCTGTAGATTAGTTATGAGTGGGATGCCGAAATCAACCGCTTTGCGCCGAATAATGTAGTCGTTGGTAAGTTCCTCCTCCTGGAAGTTTTTTGGGATATTGATTACCAGGTCGAGTTTTCCGGAAGAAAGATAGTCCAGGACGTTAGGCTTTCTCTCATCCAGCGGCCAATACAGTATTTCAGTTTCAACGCCGTACGGTTTCATGAAACGCGAGGTGCCACCGGTTGAGTAGATCTTGACACCCATTTGGTCGAGCTGTCGGGCGCTTTCGACGAAATCGGCCTTGCTTTCCAGCGGCCCCGTCGACATCAAGATTGTCTTGATTGGGAATTTGAAACCGACAGAAGTCAAAGCCTGCAGAAAAGCTTGCTCGAAACTTGTGCCCAGACAACCCACCTCACCAGTTGAGGCCATTTCTACTCCCAGGGTCGGATCTGCGCCGGAGAGTCGCGTGAAAGAAAACTGCGGGGCCTTCACACCGACATAGTCCAATTCCATGAATGACTTGCGAATCCCCTTGACTGGCGCGTCCATCAAAACGCGTGTGGCAAAGTCAATAAAATTATGCCCGGAAACCTTTGAGACAAACGGGAAACTGCGCGATGCGCGCAGATTGCATTCGATGACTTTGACGTCATTATTTTTAGCGATGAATTGCATGTTAAATGGCCCGCTGATTTCCAGCGACCTGGCTATCTTACGAGCGATGCGCTTGACCTGTCGAATTGTCTCGATATAGGTCCGTTGCGGAGGAAAAACCAGCGTTGCATAGCCGGAATGAACCCCGGCGTTTTCAACGTGCTCCGAGATCGCGTAAATAACGAGTTCGCCATCACGCGCAACGCCATCGAATTCGATCTCTTTGGCATTGTCGATGAACTTGCTGATGACGACGGGATAGTCCTTGGAAATATTCTCCGCACGCTCAAGAAAACGGCTGAGCTCTTCATCCGAAGAAGCGACTCCCATCGCGGCGCCACTCAAGACATACGATGGCCGAACCAACACCGGGTATTCTACTTTTCGGGCGAAACGCTGCGCGGCTTTGACTGAAACCAACTCGGCCCATTCGGGCTGGTCTACGCCTAATTCATCCAACATCGAAGAAAACTTGTGACGATTTTCCGCCCCGTCGATGTTGTCTGCTGAGGTACCAAACACTGTGAAGCCGGCCTGTTGCAGCTGCAGGGCCAAGTTGTTCGCTATTTGTCCTCCCATGGAGAGAATCAAACCCAAAGGGTTTTCTTTGAAGTAGATTTCGCTGATGGTTTCAAAATTCAATTCATCAAAATAGAGCCGGTCGCACTCGTCGTAGTCTGTGCTGACCGTTTCGGGATTATAGTTGACCAGAATTGTCTCGTAACCCAACTCCCTCAGCGTCATGACCGCGTTCACACAACACCAGTCAAATTCCACCGAACTGCCGATCCGATAAACACCGGAGCCGAGTACGATCACCGAGTTCGTGCTGTTGAAAGCCACATCGTCAGAAATGCCGTTGTAAGTCAGATACAGGTAATTCGTCTGCGCCGGGAATTCAGCAGCCAGGGTATCAATTTGTTTGACGCAGGGGTGAATGCCATAGTTTGAACGCAAAGAGCTCACAGCATCGGCCGTGCTGTTGAGGGCCTCGGCTATTTGGTCGTCGGAGAAGCCTGCCTTTTTAGCTTCCAATAAGGGACCTTGCGGACAAATGCCATTCTCATACCGCTTCAAATAGGACTCAATTCGAAGGATATTCTTTAGCTTAAAGAGAAACCACGCATCGATGTTCGTCAGGGCGTGTACTTTATCTACGGAGTAATCCTTTCTAAATGCCTCCGCAATGGCGAAAACCCGTTCGTCAGTTGGGTTGGCGAGCTCTTTTTCAAAATCGTCAAAAGTAATATGGGGATTCCCGGTTAAGCCTCGAACGCCAATGTCGAGCATACGCAGGGCTTTTTGCAGGGCCTCCTCAAAAGAGCGCCCGATGGCCATAACCTCACCAACGGATTTCATGCCGGAACCAAGCCGAGTCGAGACACCGCGAAATTTTTTGAGATCCCAACGCGGGATCTTGACTACTACATAGTCAAGTGCCGGCTCAAAACAGGCCATAGTGCTTTGTGTAATCGAATTCTTCAGATCGGTTAGGCCATAGCCTAACGCCAGCTTGGCCGCGATAAAGGCCAGCGGATAGCCAGTCGCCTTCGAAGCTAGCGCTGAGCTGCGTGACAAACGGGGATTGACTTCGATGACGCGATATTCGCTGGTCGCCGGATTGAGGGCATATTGAATATTGCATTCGCCCACGATGCCGATGTGCCGCACGGTCTTGATAGCAATCTCCCGCAGCATGTGGTACTCATGATTATTCAGGGTTTGGCTTGGCGCGACGACAATGCTCTCGCCGGTGTGTATGCCGAGGGGATCGAAATTTTCCATATTGCAGATGGTGATACAATTATCATGGCGATCGCGCACCACTTCATATTCGATCTCCTTCCACCCAGTCAGATACTCTTCAATCAGGATCTGGGTCGTGTAGGAAAATGCTTGCTGAGCTTTCTGCCGCACCTCATCTTCGGTGCTGCAAATCCCGGAACCGAGTCCTCCCAGCGCGTAGGCAATGCGCAGCATAACCGGATAACCGATTTCTTCCGCTCTACGCACCGCCTCCGCCACCGTGTGACAGGCAACACTTCTCGGTGTTTTGACGTCGATTTCATTAAGTGTGCTGACGAACCGACCGCGGTCTTCAGTGTTTTGAATCGCACTGACTGGGCTGCCCAAAACCTGGACGCCGTATTTCTCCAGAACGCCACCATGAGCCAACTGCAGTCCGCAATTCAAAGCGGTCTGCCCGCCAAAAGCTAAAAAAATGCCATCTGGCTTTTCCTTGGCAATGACGCGCTCGACAAATTCAGACGTCACGGGCAGAAAATAAACCTTATTAGCCAGGTGGTCAGAGGTTTGAATCGTCGCGATGTTTGGGTTGACAAGTACGGTTTCGACGCCGGCGCCTTTCAGCGCTTTGATCGCCTGGCTACCGGAATAATCAAACTCTCCGGCTTCGCCAATTTTGAGTGCGGAGCTTCCAAGAACGAGGACTTTCCGGGGCGACTCTTGCATTTCTATAATTTTTCTATGAACGCATCGAACAGATGGCTTGTGTCCAGGGGTCCCGGGCACGCCTCCGGATGAAACTGGACACCAAAAAATGGTTTGCTCGCGTGGCGGATGCCTTCGTTGGTGCCATCGTTCGCGTTAAAGAACCACGGCAGCCAGCCGTCTGTCAGCGATTTGTCATCGACGGCATAACCATGATTTTGTGACGTAATAAAACAACGTTTGCTGCCGACCAGAACGCATGGTTGATTTTGGCCGCGATGCCCGTATTTCAACTTGTAGGTTGCCGCACCGGCGGCGCGGGCGAGGAGCTGGTTACCAAGACAAATGCCAAAAATCGGTGCTTCCATTTGCATCGCCTTCCGAATGTTCTCAATTGCTGTCTCACACACTCTCGGGTCTCCGGGGCCATTCGAGATGAGAAGCCCATCGAATTTCTCCTTCGAAAGGTCCCAATCCCACGGAACGGACTTTACCGTAACATCGCGTTGCAGCAGGGAGCGAATGATATTGAGCTTACAACCGCAATTGAGCAGCAGGACCACCTTGGCGCCATCGCCGAAGATTTCAGGCTCGTGTGGAGAAACGCGCGCAACCAGGTTGCAGAGGTTCGGATCCACGAAATCGATATCGCGCGATTCGGATGGGATTATCTTGCCCAGCATGCTGCCCTTTTCCCGCAGTTTCTGGGTAATAACTCGTGTGTCGATGCCGCTGATAGCCGGGATGTCGTTATCGAGCAGCCAATCCTGCAAACTGTATTTAGCGTCCCAGTGGCTGTAATCACGTGAGAACTCCGACACGATCAACCCTTCAATTTGGATGCGGGTCGACTCGAAGCCCGAATCGATAGGACTGCCATTGGAATGAATCGGGGAAACACCGTAGTTGCCGATGAGGGGATAAGTGAGGTTGATGATTTGACCCGCATAGGAGGGATCGGTCAAACACTCCGGATAGCCGACCATACCAGTGTTGAAAACCACCTCACCGGACTTGGGAGTAGCGCTTCCGAAGGATTCGCCCTGAAAAACGGAACCGTCTTCCAGGATCAGCTTAGCCAGCATCCAGGCGTGTTCTTCCCTCCATTTCCATGCAAAACGGTTGTCAATCATACCGGCGCCCTCGCGCCCTTCTGAGCGCAACCAGAGAAGTGTTATTTGTTGGCAACCATCCGTTTAAACAATGCTTCGTAGTCGTCTGTAACTTTGCGCCAGGAGTACTGCTGCTCAATCCGCTCGACAGCCTTCTCGCCAAGTGCTTTTACTTCACGTGGGTTGTCAATTAGGAATTGCATCTTTTCAGAAAGTTCACCGTTCGAGCCTTTGAAGTACATGCCGGTGTCGGCGAGCACCTCCCGGTGCTCTGGCACATCGTTGGCTAAGACACAGTTGCCGTGTCCCATCCCTTCCAACAGAGCAGGATGTGTGCCACCGACCTCTGTGGCCTGAACATAGAAATATGCATTCGACTGCAGTTCGCGGTATCCCTGTCCGAAAACATAGCCTGTAAAAATAATTCTCGGGTCAGTCGTCTGTTTTAGTTCGCGGATGTAGTCGTTATTGTAGGGTGCATCTCCGACGATGACACATTTCAACTCTGTTTTGACCTTCTCGAAGGCCTTCACCACCAAATGCGCATTGTTCTCGGGCTCGAGGCGACTGACGTACAAAATGTATTCCTTCGGTTTGAGGTTGAATTCCGTCAGCACATCTTGAGTGGCGATCCTGCCGGTCGGTGCACCATATGGAATGAATGTAGATTCTTTCTTGAACTTTTTCAAATAGTATTTTTGAATGCCGATGGCGTCGGTGACTATTTCATTGGCCATGAAGGTAGAAAGCCATTCGGACATCAGATAGAACCAGCGTCCTAGTCTGTTCCACTTGGAACGCTGCCACTCCAACCCGTCGACATTGATCGCAACCGGTGTGCCAACCAGCCGAGGCAGAAACGAACAATAGGCATTGGCGCTGTTGCAAACAAGAACGACATCATAGCGCGCCTTCAAGGCATGCACGGCACAAAGAAAAGTGTGAACGACCGTATCGAGATATTTATGCGAGATCGTCGGCAAGATGACCAAACGAACGCCCTTAAAGTAGTCAGCGTTGTAGTCAACGCTATTGGACCTTCCGTAAACCGTGACGTCGTGGCCTTTCTGGACGAGACGGGGCGCCAGTTCTTCGGCGAAAGTCTCGAATCCGCCGTAATTGGCCGGGATACCTCGAATACCCATGATTGCAATTCTCATCTTGCCTGCATACCTCCTACTATTATTGCCCGGGAACCAGGATCGCTCTGAGCCTGTGTAAATCTGCCAGCCTCAACTCACGCAAAGCGAAAAGAATTGAAACGAAGCTCATTGTAAGCAAAAAGCATTTGACGAACAGGTACAAGTCCATCGACGGTAAATATTGCGTTACAGCATAGACCATTCCCGCGGCCGCAATGGTCTTTATCGCGGAAAATGCGGGTAGAACCACCCCCGTGTTGCGCACGAGCAAATAACCGCTGCATGCAACAAAAAACAGCGCGACCAGCAAGGTTGCGGCCGCAGCGCCGATGCCGC
>Ga0114931_10000300_pt1 | contig 57934 bp, 60 predicted proteins | sample 2SBtaG_FD_89579 | JGI IMG/M metagenome (GOLD analysis project Ga0114931, IMG submission 89579) | Deep subsurface microbial communities from Kolumbo volcano to uncover new lineages of life (NeLLi) - 2SBTROV14_V59a metaG | ecosystem: Environmental > Aquatic > Marine > Volcanic | place: Kolumbo... | reverse complement strand
TTTACATCGGCCTCGATGCACAGCTCGCGCAATTCTTCCACCGTCGCCACACCCTTGTTCTTGAAGGTCTTCTTCATCAGCCCGGTCGCCACCTTCTCAAACCCCGGCACCCCCGCCATCAGGCTATATCGAATGCCGGGGAAGACCGGAATCACCCGCCCAGCTGGCGGGACATGAATGGATTATCTTCACGCAATTACCAACGCCGTATCACTGGACATTCACCCGCAACAAACGCGAGGAACATGTCCAGGTCAAGGGGCGGCTCAAGACCAACAATGCCGGGGCGGGGCGGGCCGCCATGCTGGGTGGCATGGGTATTGGTGCACTATCGAGCTTCCTGGTGAGTGATGACATCAAGGCAGGCCGCCTGGAACACCTGCTGCCGGATTACGAGTGTGGCAGTGCCGGGATCTATGCCGTCTACCAGGACCGGCAGTACCAACAGGCCAAGGTGCGGCTGTTTATTGATTTTATCGCCATGCAGTTGAAACGCAGGATCAGGGCGTCCGGCGGTAATACCCCGACGTGATCAGGCGGGCACTTTCCTACTGCCTGATTCGCTGTGGTACAGCATAAAAATGGCAGCTGCGATTAACAGCAGCTGCATGCTGATGACTTCCAGGTTTGGATAAATACCCAGTACTTCAATACCCGGGATATTGACGGGATCCAGCGGTATCTTCCCCGCTTCCTGCAGGGCCGCTATTCCCTTGCCGGTAAATATGAACGCCAGTACAAACATGAAAATGCCACTGGCTGCAAAAAACTGGCGCAGCGGCAGCCGGGTACTGTAACGCAGGATAAGCCAGGCAAGGATGACCAGTAATACCGCCGCCACGATCACTCCTGAGAAAATCATATGCCGGCCATCCGCCGTGGATTGCATCCACAGCGCCTGGTAAAACAGCACCACCTCGAAGATCTCGCGATAGACCGCGATAAATGACAACCCGGCCAGGCCCCAGAGTGTGCCCCGGCCCAGGTGTTTTCTCAGGTTGCTCTCGATGAACACCTTCCACTGTGCGGCACTGCTCCTGGAATGCATCCAGAAACCCACGGAAAACAGCACCACAGCGGCAAACAGGGCCGCCAGCCCTTCCGTCAGTTCGCGCTGTGCGCCACTGATGTCGATTACCGTATTGGAGGCAAGCCAGGTCAATGCGCCCAGGACGAAGGCGCCGACGATCCCGGCATACAGATATACCAGGCCATCCTGACGGCCGGTCTTGACCAGAAAGGCAGCCAGTGCAGCGACAACCAGCAGTGCTTCGAGTCCTTCACGCAACAGAATGATCAGGGCGCTGAAAAACGCGGTCTTTCCGGATAATGCGGTTGCATCCAGTTTCATCTCGGCCGTTGCCAGCAGGCTGTTAATCTGTTTCAAGTCGGCACCGACCGCGTCAACCGGTGCCCCCTTGCGAATCAGGTTTCGATAAGCGGTCATGGCGCCTTCGATTTTCTTTCTCAACTGACTATCGACGGCATCGATATTCGCTTCCATGAACTCGAAACCTTCCAGGTAGGCATCGATGGCCAGTTGCCAGGCTGACTCCCGGTTACCAGCCTGATAGGCGGCCAGGCTTTCAGCGAGCTTTGCCCGGCTGTACGCGAGCGGTTGTGTACCTGTCTCATGAAACAGGTTTTCGGGATGGGCACGCAGATACGCAACGATTGCCAGACCACTCGTACCATATTTTGTGCTTGTCTCGGCAGGGGTGTGGGTGGTGAAAGATTCCAGTCGGGCCAGCTCGTGCGTTGCCTCATCCTGTTTCCACAGCTTCTCACCCGTGGTCTGTTCTGCTGCGGTTGTGGCCAGTTGTCCGACATAAAAAGCCAGGCCCCAGCGCTCGTTTTCATGCAGGCCGGCATACGCTTGCATGGCAGTGCCCTGCACACCGTGGGTGATGGTGTTATAGAGACCCAGTAGTGTACGTTCCCGGAAACGCGCGCGGTCGAGAAAATCAGTCGGTGGCGGGTTGAGTGAATTTGCCATGGGTCCGTCGCCGTGGCCGGTCATGCCATGACAACCGGCGCACTGCTGCGAATAACTGCCCTTGGCTTTTTCCAGGTCAGGCACACGCTGCGGTGACACGCTAATGTCATAGTCACTGACCAGGGCCTGGCGCATGGCGGATGACAGGGCCCTGACTTCCCCGGTTGGTGCCCGGTCAGCTACCAACCCGGATAGCTGTTTCGCCTGTGCCACTACTTGCCTGCCTGCTTTGGTGTCTGCCAAAGCGGCTGCCAGCTCCACGATGGCAGCGGTGAAATCCTGCATCTCGGCATATTCCCCGGGGCTGACAACCGCACCGTCTGCCACGGCATTCGCATAGTCAACACCGACATAATCGGTTAACTGGATCAGCCGGGACACAGTGGCGGCCTGCAACAGGCACGGAATGCCAAACAGCAAGAAAAGGGCGGCAAGACGCTTCATAGTGAATAAGAATAACCAGTCATTATTATTAATGCAAATAATTCGTATTTGCATTAATAATAATTTATTTAGTTTCGTTATAACTTATATATATAATTCAATAAGTTATATTGTTTCCGGCCAAAGTGCCATGAACACGGCAACGGCCATACTGTTAAAATGGCGGGCACTTTAATTCACATTCAGTTCAGTTCTGGCTTCAACGGAGATGCTGAGCGCCGAACGAATCACAACAAGCGCAATCAACAGGCCAATAATAATATCGGGCCAGCCGGATTCAAACCACAGCACCAGGCCGGTCGCAATCAATACTCCGACATTGCCAATCATGTCGTTGCGCGAACAAATCCGGGTCGCACGCAGGTTGATGTCGCCATCACGAAACCGGCTCAATAAGACGACACAGACGGTATTGGCCACTAGCGCCATGGATTCCGCTACCAACCACTCTGTATAAAGTATCTGCATATAAATCAGTCTGCTTGAAATGAACGAATGGTTGTCATTACAGTCAATGAACTGTACATCTTGCCGCCAACGCTATTATTGCCTTGATTAAGTCGATAAAACAGGACTACCCTTGCAAGCCATGCACACGCGGACCCACAAATGGTTTCTGATCATGATCGCCCTGTCACTGGCAGTGGCGCCGTTACGCGGCACCTGGGCCATTGCGATGCCGGCCGGCACGGACGCGATGCCACATTGTGCCATGATGGGCATGCAGCCCACTGACACGATGGCCGGTATGCATCAGCAGGATAACGAAACCGGCCACAAATGCGAACGGGGCTGTAATGGTGCTTGCTGTAACGGTGCCTGCAACGCTTGCGCACACGCCGCATCGACTATTCTGGATAACATTATTGTCACACCGGAATTAAACAATACTCCCCTTGGTACAGTATTCCTCACTGCCTTCCCGGAACGCACTGTTATACCCCTCCTGCGACCACCCGCCTTTCTCCATAGCTGATTCAATACGCGCCTGTTTAACTACCTGCACAGGTAGTAACCATCGGGCGTGAATTATTTCTACCCAATGGCTATGGAGATTTTCCATGACTTATTTCCGGAAACCTGTCCGGCCTCCATATAGATGTATGCAAGATGCGGTGCAAACGGGACAAGTATCTGTTCCGTGGCTTGATATACCCGTGTTAACTAAAACTGCCACTGACACGGCGGCGGCTTGTTATGCAGGCAGATCTTGAGCTAACCGAGGCGCTGCGGATTTCATTAATAAATACGAAGTCAATCTGGAGCTACCTTCTGGTCCTGTGCATTGGATCAGCAAGCTATGACGTCACAACTTCTATTGGTACGCGTTTGTTAATGCGGATGGGGAAAGTGAGCAGCTACGTTTCCCCAACGCTTTCTTTATTAGCAGGGTGTATACGCCCAAAAGAGAAATGCTATGTCGTTAACTGAATTTGTACTGAACCGCTTGCCGGTTGTCACCCTCGCTGCGAGTCTTTCGCTCTGGACCGGCATGGCAAGCGCCGCCGGTGATCCCGCCCTGGCCCACACGGGCGAAATACTTGCCCTGCAGCAGGCGATTGACACAGCGCTTGCCAATAATCCGGGACTTGCTGAAAAACGCGCCCGGGCCCGGGCCATGGCAGCAATACCGCCGCAGGTTGGGACGCTGCCGGATCCGATCCTCAGTTTTGATGCCGTCAATCTGCCGGTGGATACCTTTTCCACCACACAGGAAAACATGACGCAATTGCGTGTCGGGCTGTCGCAGAAGGTCCCATTCCCCGGCAAACTGCGGCTACGGAAGGAGGCGGCGCGCTTTGAAGCGGAGTCTGCCAGCTTCGATGTGGATGAATTCCGCCTCAAGCTGGTACGTAATGTGCGTATCGGGTGGTGGAACCTGTTCTATCTCGACCGGGCACTGGAGATTGTCCACCGCAATCAGGTCCTGCTCCGGCAATTCATCACGATTGCCGAAACCAAATACGAGGTAGGCAAGGGCCTGCAATAGGACGTGCTGCTGGCACAGGTGGAGCTTTCCAAGCTGCTTGATATTGAGATCCAGCTCAAGGGCGCGCGGAAGGATCAGGAAACGCAGCTGAACGCGCTGCTAAACCGGCCCACGCAGCACCCCGTGCGCCTCCCGGCACGGGTGTCAGAAACCCTGCCGGAGGTCCCTGGCGAGAAGGTGCTTCACGATATCGCCCTGCAGACGCGGCCATTGTTGGCCAGCCGGAATGAACAGATCAAAGCAGCGCAAAAGCGGGTCGACCTTGCCAATAAAGATTACTACCCTGACTTCAAACTGGGCGCGGGTTATGGTTTCCGAAGCGGGAAGAACACCGGTCGTGTTGACTCGCGCGCCGATTTCCTCACCCTTGGTATCAGCGTCAATCTCCCGATTTTTATCGCTACCAAACAGGCACGCGCGCTGGATCAACGCAAGGCAGAGATGCTCAAACAGCAATTTGCATTGCGGGATATCACCGAAGGTGTCTGGTCTGAAACCTCGTCGGCATTGGCCGATTACATCAAGACCCGCGACCAGACATCCCTCTTCAAGACGGGCATCATCCCCCAGGCCAGTCAAACGGTTGCCTCCATGCTGGCTGGCTACCAGGTGAACAAAGTGGATTTCCTCAATCTGGTGCGTTCGCAAATCACACTCTACAACTTTGAAACCCAATACTGGAAGGCATTGGCGGGCGCCCGGCAATCGCTCGCCCGGCTGTCCTCCGCTGTTGGCAAGGATATATCCAAGGACCTGTCTCATGAATAAAAAGATTATTGGTATAGCCTTCATCACGCTGGCGCTGGGTGCGGCCGCGGGTTACTGGTTGGCATCACATCAGACAGCGGCCCCCGGTAAAGAACAGCAAGCGGCTGCAAGCGCTGCTCGCAAACCCCTGTTTTACCGCAACCCCATGAACCCCACGGTCACATCGCCGGTACCGGCCAAAGACAGCATGGGCATGGACTATATCCCCATCTACGCCAATGACCTGAGCGGGGCTGGCAACGCGGGTACAGTCGCCATCAATCCTGCCGTGGCGCAGAATATCGGCGTCCGTACCGCACTGGCCAGGCGCACAACCATCTCACGCACCATCCAGACCGTGGGGCGGCTGGCCCACGACGAAGAGCTGTTGACCCGGCTGCACCCCAAGGTCTCCGGCTGGATCGAAAAACTGTTTGTGAGTGAAACGGGTGAAGCCGTCAAGCCGAATACCATGCTGCTGTCCATTTATTCGCCCCAACTGGTGGCCAGCGAGCAGGAATACCTGCTGGCACTGAAAAATGCCGAAACGCTTGCCAAGAGTCCATTTGCCGACATTCGCAAGGGGGCTCAAGACCTGTTGGGTTCCTCACGCGAACGTCTGGAACTGCTGGATGTACCGGCGCACCAGATGCGTGCACTGAAGGAAACACGCAAGATCATAAAGGCCCTGCATATCCACTCGCCGGCCAGCGGTATCGTACTCAAGATTGGCGCGCGTGAAGGGCAATACGTCACACCAAAGACAGAACTGTACGAGATCGCCGATCTTTCCAGGATCTGGGTGTATGTGGATGTGTATGAATACGAGATTCCCTGGGTACGGCTGCATGATGTGGCCGAAATGCGCCTGGTGGCTCTCCCCGGGCGCGTATTCAAGGGGGAAATTTCCTACATTTACCCCTACCTGGATCCGAAGACCCGCACCAATAAAGTCCGTCTCGAGGTTGATAATCCGGAACAGTTGCTCAAGCCGGATATGTTTGCCGATGTCACCCTCCACCCGGACTCGAAACCGGACACCCTGGTGATCCCGACCGCGGCCATCATCCGTACCGGTGAAGTGCCCAAGGTGTTCGTGCAGACCGGCAAGGGTACTTTTGAACCACGCAGTGTCGAAATGGGGCTGGAAGCCAACGAGGAGACCGAGATCCTTAAGGGATTGAAAGCCGGCGAACGCGTAGTGACCTCAGCCCAGTTCTTGCTCGATTCCGAATCGTCGCTGACAGAAGCCGCCGCCAAAATGATTGCGCCAGAGAAAAATGCAGCACCGGCACAGAAACGTGACGACATGAAGGGCATGAAGATGGATCAGGGGCGGCCACAATGATCAGACGCATCATTGCAGCTTCACTGAGGAATCATTTCCTGGTCTTCATGGCGACCGCCCTGTTGCTCGTCACCGGGGTGCTGGCGATCAAGAATATGCCGCTGGATGCGATTCCCGATCTCTCCGATGTGCAAGTGATCATCTTCACCAAGTACCCGGGGCAGGCGCCACAGGTGGTCGAAGACCAGGTCACCTATCCGCTCACTACCTCCATGCTGGCCGTACCGCATGCCAAAGTGGTGCGCGGCTATTCCTTTTTCGGCTTCTCCTTCGTCTACATCATTTTTGAAGACGGCACCGATATGTACTGGGCGCGAAGCCGGGTGCTCGAATACCTGAATTACGCCGCCAAATTTCTACCCCGGGGTGTGACGCCCTCGCTCGGTCCGGATGCTACCGGTGTGGGGTGGATTTACGAGTACGCGCTGGTGGACAAATCCGGCGCTCACGACCTGGCCGAATTGCGTTCCATCCAGGACTGGTATCTTAGATACGCCCTGCAAACCGTACCCGGTGTCTCAGAAGTAGCCTCCGTCGGCGGCTTCGTCAAGCAATACCAGGTGGAGGTGGACCCCAATAAGCTGGCCTTCTACGACATCCCGCTGTCGAAGGTAAAACATGCGATCAAGCGCAGCAATAACGATGTGGGCGGCCGGCTCATCGAGATGGCCGAATCGGAATTCATGGTACGCGCACTGGGGTATATCAAGTCCATCGAGGACATCGAAGACATTCCGATCGGCGTAGACAAAAAAGGGACGGCCGTTTATGTCAAAGACGTAGCCAATGTCCATCTCGGACCTGAGTTGCGTCGCGGTCTTGCCGAACTGAACGGTGAAGGTGAGGTAGCCGGCGGCGTTGTTGTAATGCGCTACCGGGAGAATGCCCTGAAGACCATCGCGAGGGTACGCGCGAAGCTCGATCAATTGAAAGCGGGGTTACCGGCCGGTGTGGAGATTGTCCCTACCTATGACCGCAGCAGCCTGATTTTACGGGCGGTGGATAATCTCAAGGACAAGCTGATCGAGGAATTCATCGTCATCTCCCTGGTATGCATCCTGTTCCTCATGCACGCACGTTCGGCACTGGTGGCGATCATTACGTTGCCGCTTGGCGTCATCATCGCATTCATTCTGATGCAATGGCAGGGGCTGGCGGCAAACATCATGAGCCTGGGGGGGATCGCCATCACGCTGGGCGCGATGGTGGATGGTGCCATCGTTATGATCGAAAACGCCCACAAACACCTGGAACACGACACCGAGGCCAAGGGTGCGCCTCTGGATACCCGGGGGCGATGGGCGGCGATCAGTTCCGCCGCATCTGAAGTAGGTCCGGCCCTGTTTTTTTCGCTGATCATCATCACGGTCTCCTATGCGGCGGTATTCACGCTGCAGGCACAGGAGGGGCGCCTGTTCAAGCCACTCGCCTTTACCGCCACCTATGCCATGGCGGCGTCGGCAGGTCTGGCGATCACCCTGGTGCCAGTGCTGATGGGGTATTTTATCCGCGGCAAGATCCTGCCCGAATCGAGAAACCCGGTGAACCGCCTGTTAACTGCACTGCACCGGCCGGCACTCGGATGGACCATCCGGGCCAAATGGTTTTCACTGCTGCTGGTGCTTGGCCTGCTGGCAAGTGCCGCTTACCCGGTTGCAAGGATCGGCAGTGAGTTCATGCCACCCCTGGACGAGGGCGACATTCTTTACATGCCAACCTCCTTTCCCGGCGTTTCCATTACCAAAGCCAAGGAAATACTGCAACAGACCGACAAGATCCTGAAGACCTTTCCGGAAGTGAAAACCGTGTTTGGCAAGGTAGGCCGCGCGGAGACCTCAACCGATCCCGCGCCGCTTTCGATGATAGAAACCATTGCCCAGCTGAAGCCCAGGGAAGAGTGGCCCGATCCGTCGATGACCACCCGCCAGTTGATGGACAAGATGGATAAGGCTATTCATTTTCCGGGTCTGGCCAATGCCTGGACGTACCCCATCAAAACCCGCAACGACATGCTATCCACCGGTATCAAGACGCCCATCGGTATCAAGGTGTCCGGCCCCGATCTCGCCACCCTGCAACGACTGACGGAGGAGATTGAGCGTGTACTCAAGAAGTTGCCGGACACCCTGTCGGCCTTCGGTGACCGGGCTGTGGGCGGCCATTACGTGGATTTTCACATCAAACGGCGTGAGGCGGCCCGCTACGGCCTGACCATCGGCGATGTCGAGGATGTCATTCAGTCCGCCATTGGTGGCATGAATGTAACGCAAACCGTCGAGGGTCTGGAGCGCTATCCGGTCAATCTGCGCTATCCTCGCGACTATCGGAATAACCTCGATGCGCTCAAACGCGTGCTGATTCATACCCCCACCGGCACCCAGGTGCCCCTGGAGCAGGTGGCGGATATCCGCCTTGCCGGGGGCCCGCCCGGGATCAAGAGTGAAGCCGCGCGCCCCAATGCCTGGATCTACGTGGACACCACGACCAGCGACATCGGCGGTTATGTGGCGCGCGCCAAACAGGCCATCAACAAGACTGTCAAGTTGCCGGCCGGCTATACACTCGGCTGGTCCGGTCAGTTCGAGTACATGGAACGCGCGAACGCCCGGCTGAAACTGGTTGTGCCGCTGACGCTGGTGGCCATTTTCCTGTTGCTGTATTTCAACTTCCGCAATCTGGCGGCCCCCGTGGTGGTCATGCTGAGCATCCCGTTTGGCCTGGTGGGGGGCTTCTGGCTGGTGTACCTGCTGGGCTTCAATATGTCGGTCGCCGTCGGTGTCGGCTTTATCGCACTGGCGGGTCTGGCCGCAGAGATCAGCGTGCTGGTGCTGACCTTCATCGACCAGGAGGTGGCTATGGAACGCGGGAACACAGGCGGGCAGCTGACGTCCGCCATGATCATGAATGCTGTACAGACCGCCACCGGCAAGCGCCTGCGTCCGATCGCCATGACGGCGGCAGCGGTCATGGCAGGCCTGCTGCCCATCATGTGGGGTTCGGGTACCGGTTCGGATGTCATGCAACGTATCGCCGCGCCGATGCTCGGTGGCATGATTACCACCACGGTCCTGAGTCTGCTGGTACTGCCTTTGATTTACGGTCTGGTATTACAGGCACAAGAGAAAACACGCAGGCTCCGGTAAAATCCATACGCCAGCAAAGGTACGCTGTCGTGCACCGAGCATGGCAACGCGGGTTACCGCATTATTGAGGCCAATGTCCGGGAACTACTGCATAACCCGCTGCGTGGTGAGGCCGGCTGGTGTTGAGAAACAGCCTGTTTTTGCATGGATTGATGCAGATCAATATGCCGGGCCCAATGAAAAGCTCCGGTAACTAACGATATCCGTCAGGATGGAGGCAAGAATGCCTTCTCCAGGCAACACAACCCGACAGGAGGACGTCAACCATGTATGGATTTTCTATCAATATGAACGGCTATTTCGAAGACACGGTTACCCGGGTCACCGAAGCCCTGAAGGAAGAGGGCTTCGGCATCCTGACAGAAATCGATATAAAGGCAGCCCTCAAGGCCAAACTCTACCTGGATCGCCTGCCCTACACCATCCTCGGTGCCTGTAACCCGCCACTGGCACACCAGGCGCTGGAAGCGGACCCGGACATAGGATTGTTGCTGCCGTGTAATGTTGTGGTACGCCAGGAAGAAGACGGCTCGATAACAGTGGCCTTCATGGATCCGGCAGCGGTACTGGGTCTGGTGGATAAACCCGGTGTCAAAGCGCTGGCCACCGAAGTACGCAGTAAACTGGAACGGATACGTGATGCCCTGCAGGAGGCACAGGCGACATAGATCTACCCGCTCGGGAATTTTTTTCAACAAAACCTTGACCTGTGCCCAAGGTACAGATTGTAGGCTATGTCACTGCTGTCCCGATAACGCCTTCTCCCTGGAGGAGAAGGAATTTTCTGCTTCTTTGATGAGTGATTTTTCATGTCCCGCATTCTACGATCATCGTAACAGGCTTTGTAGCGTTGACATTACCGGATTTCAATGCAAGGTAACGGGACAGCAGTGAGGCTATGTTTAATGTGACACGTAGTGCAGTCAGTTTCCTGCATTGAAGCCTATTGAACGGGCCAGGAGGTTTTTTAATGAAATACCGGACGGCGTGCCGAACGGACATTCCGTCTGTCATCTGATCGAATCATTTACCGAAAAAGACAGCGGAAACCCTGAAAAAAAACATTGACCTTGAACTACATTTAACCTGTTAACCGGACAAAACGCAGGAGCTCCAGCATGAACGTTATGATTATCGCGACCAAAGACTGTACGCATTGCACCAACCTGACAAAGGAACTGGATGATCTGGGGGTCAAATACCGGCTGATCTATGCCGAAGACGAACCGGAGCTGGTGCAGAAATATGCTATCCGGCATTCGCCTAACCTGATTGTGGATGATGAAGTCAAGTTCCGCCGTCAGCCGACTGAACATGAATTGCGTGCATGCCTGAACTGTGAATAACTGCGCCATCAGCTTTCGGGTGAATACCATGAGATGCCACGTCAATCGAACCAGGAAAAAGGAACTACCATGTTAAAACATATCGATGAATCTCCAGGCACAGAGACACAGGCCGTGGACCCTGTCTGCGGCATGCAGGTGGCTGCGGACTGCGAATACCGGTATACCCATGAAGGAACTGAATACCTGTTCTGCAGCAACTCATGTCGCGGGAAATTTGCCGCTACTCCGGAAAAATACCTGAATCCCGTGCCGAAGGAGGATGCCCCCGGTTGTGCTGACGGCACCTGTGAAATCGACACCGCGATCTATACCTGCCCCATGCACCCGGAAGTGCAGAAAACCGGATCCGGAACCTGTCCCAGGTGCGGCATGGCACTGGAGCCCATGACCGTACCAGTAGCGGCGACACGTACCGAATACACCTGCCCGATGCATCCGGAAATTGTCCAGGATCATCCTGGTAGCTGCCCCAAGTGTGGTATGACGCTGGAACCGGTCACGGTAGCGGTCGAAGAAGACACCAGTGAACTCGATGACATGACGCGGCGCTTTTGGGTGAGTACCGTGCTGGCCCTGCCGGTGTTTATGCTGGCCATGGTGGCGGACCTGGTTCCCGGCTGGTTGCCGGATGGCCTGTCCATGAAAACCGTGCAGTGGATTGAGTTTGTACTCGCCACCCCGGTCGTGATCTGGGGGGGCTGGCCGTTTTATGTGCGTGGCGTGCAATCGGTCATCACCTGGAACCTGAACATGTTTACCCTGATTGGCCTGGGCGTTTCCGTTACCTGGACCTACAGCATTGTCGCCCTGCTGTTTCCCGGGGTATTTCCGGCCACCATGCAACACGAGGGCGGCACCGTATCCGTGTATTTCGAGGCAGCGGCTGTCATTACCGCACTGGTCCTGCTGGGGCAGGTCATGGAATTACGGGCCCGCAGCCAGACCAATGCAGCCATCAAGATGCTGCTCGGGCTGGCGCCCAACAGTGCGCGTATCGTCCATGAGGATGGTAGCGAGGAAAACATTCCGCTGGAGCAGGTGCAGCCCGGTAACAATTTACGCGTACGCCCCGGTGAAAAAATACCGGTGGACGGTGTGGTGACTGACGGTCACAGTGCGGTGGATGAATCCATGGTGACCGGTGAACCCATCCCGGCGGAGAAGACAGACGGCGAAAAACTGATCGGTGCGACGGTCAACGGCACCGGCAGTCTGCTGATGCGTGCCGAAAAAGTCGGTACTGATACTCTGTTAGCGCAGATTGTCCGCATGGTCAGCGAAGCGCAACGCTCGCGTGCCCCTGTTCAGAAGCTGGCGGATGTCGTGGCCGGTTATTTTGTGCCGGCGGTTGTCGGTGTGGCTGTCATCGCATTTGTCGTCTGGGGCGTCTGGGGTCCGGAGCCACGGCTGGCGCACGCCATCATCAATGCCGTGGCCGTATTGATTATCGCCTGCCCCTGTGCACTGGGACTGGCCACGCCCATGTCGATCATGGTCGGGACCGGCAAGGGCGCGACCATGGGCGTGCTGATAAAAAATGCCGAGGCGCTGGAGATCATGGAGAAGGTGGACACCATCGTGATCGACAAGACCGGCACCCTGACCGAGGGAAAACCCAGGCTGGTCGCGGTACAGGCGGCCAACGGCTTTGCGGAGGAAGAGGTATTGCAACTGGCCGCCAGCCTGGAGCGTGCCAGTGAACATCCGCTGGCCGATGCCATCGTCAGCGGCGCGGAAGACCGTGGCATGACCCTGGACCAGACAACTGATTTTGAGTCGGTCACCGGCAAGGGGGTGACCGGGCAAGCCAGTGGACGCACGGTAGCGCTGGGCAACATCAAACTGATCGAGGAACTCGGTGTTGATCCGGGAGAGCTGCCACAGCAGGCGGAAGCCGGTCGTAGCGAAGGACAAACCGTCATGTTTGTCGCCATCGACGGCAAGGCCGCCGGGCTGGTTGGCGTGGCGGACCCCATCAAGGCATCGACGCCGGAGGCCATCGCTGACCTGCACAGGGAGGGGCTTACCGTAGTGATGCTGACCGGCGACAGCCGCACCACGGCCGAGGCGGTGGCCGGAAAACTCAATATCGACCGGGTGGAAGCGGAAGTGCTGCCGGAGCGGAAAGCGGAAATCGTCAAACAGCTCCAGGCAGAGCAGCGCATTGTCGCCATGGCCGGTGACGGCATCAATGATGCCCCCGCACTGGCCCAGTCGCACGTAGGTGTTGCAATGGGCACCGGTACCGATGTGGCGATGGAAAGTGCCGGCGTCACACTCGTGAAAGGCGACTTGCGTGGTATCGTCCGGGCCCGGCGCCTGAGCCGGTCGACCATGCGCAACATTCGGCAAAATCTGTTCTTCGCGTTTATCTACAACTCGCTTGGCGTACCGGTAGCTGCCGGTATCCTGTACCCGGTATTCGGCCTGTTACTGTCACCGATCATTGCCGCCACCGCGATGAGTTTCAGTTCAGTCTCCGTCATCACCAATTCACTGCGCTTGCGCAAGGCGCGCATCTAACGGCTGGCAAGGGGGTACCGATGATATTCAGGAAAATAACCGCCATCTTCCGGCCCGACCGGCTCAAGGCTGTTTGAGTCCTGGGGCCACAGCGGGCATTTCGTACTGATCCGGGTGCCGATCTATTATTTCCTTGTGGCGCGTGTAAAGTTTACAATCAGGTAAAACAAAATGCTTGACGATTTCATTCACGAACCGCGCATTGCCTATTTCTCGATGGAGATTGCCCTGCGCAACGAGATTCCCACCTACAGTGGCGGGCTCGGTGTGCTTGCCGGCGACACGCTTCGCTCGGCCGCGGACCTGGAGCTGCCCATGGTTGCCGTCACGCTGATCAGCCGGAACGGTTATTTCCGCCAACAAATCGATGCCACGGGAAAGCAGATCGAGCAGCCCGATACCTGGGAGCCGAAACAGTGGGCCACACCACTTACGGCAAAGGTGGCGCTAAATATCGGAGGCCGCCCGGTCTGGGTGGGCGGCTGGTTATATATCCTGGAAGGTCACATGAACGGTCGGCAGCCGATCATCCTGCTGGACACCGATCTCGAGGAAAACCGGCCCGAGGACCGCACCATTACAGATGCGCTCTATGGGGGTGATGACACCAACCGGTTCAGGCAGGAGATGGTGCTGGGTATCGGCGGCATCCGCCTGTTGCAGGCCGTCGGCTTTGTCATGCGTCAGTACCATATGAATGAAGGACATTCGGCGTTGCTGTCACTGGAACTGCTGCGCCGTTTTGCCTGGCCAAAGGAAGATCTGCATCCCGGTGAGTCACCCTATGATCTGCCGCGGGTCCGCGAGCTGTGCTGCTTCACGACACACACTCCGGTGGAGGCCGGTCACGACCGGTTTGATTATTCCCTGGTCCACAGCCAGATGATGACCACGGTGGACGAGGCAGCATTGAAACAACTGGCCGGTGAAGACAGCCTGAACATGACGCGGCTGGCACTGAACCTGAGTGAGTACGTCAATGGTGTAGCCAAGCGACACGCGGAGGTATCGCGTTCCATGTTTCCCGGTTACCGGGTACATGCCATCACCAATGGCGTTCACCCCTTTACCTGGACCAGCGAGAGTTTCCGGAAACTGTTTGACCGGCAAATACCCGGCTGGTGCCATGAACCGGAGTTCCTGATACGGGCAGACTGTTGTCTTGATGATGAGGATGTCTGGAAGGCACACCAGCAGGCAAAGCGGCTTCTCGTCGAGAAAGTCACCGCACTGACCTCAGTGCAACTGAATGCGGACATACTGACACTGGGCTTTGCCCGGCGGATGACCGCGTACAAGCGTCCTGACCTGCTGTTTACAGACCTGGAAAGATTACGGGAAATCAGCCGAAAGCAACCGTTTCAGATTGTGCTGGCCGGCAAGGCACACCCGCAGGACGAGGGCGGCAAACCCCTGATCGAAACATTGCACCGGCATATCGGTGAACTGGCAGATGTGATTCCCGTTGCCTTTCTGCCCGGTTATGACATGGAGATTGCCCGGACCATGGTGGCCGGTGTGGACGTCTGGCTGAATACCCCATTGCGACCACTGGAGGCATCCGGAACCAGCGGCATGAAAGCCGCCTTTAATGGCGTACCCAACCTCAGCATTCTGGATGGCTGGTGGATTGAAGGTTGTATTGAAGGGATTACCGGCTGGTCCGTTGGCAACAGCAGCGACTCGGACAGTACCGCAGATGCCGGGTCGCTCTACGATAAGCTCGAGCACACGGTATTACCCCTGTACCACACTGACCGTGCCGACTGGATCGGGGTCATGAAAGGCGCGATTGCCAAGAATGCCGCCTTCTTCAACAGTCATCGTATGATGCGGCGCTATGCCACCGAGGCCTATATCCGCTGAGCCACTGAACCAGGAAGACACAATAGCCACGCCGTGGCACTGGTAAAAGCCTGTCTGCAGATCAACAACTATTTCACCGTCGCGAAGCATCCGGTAATCGCATCATTTGGTAAACAGGGCTTCTTCGGTGTAGCCACTAACCTTGATATCATTGCCTTACGGTTCCCCGTTTTTCAGAAAAAATACTGCCCGCAGTTCCAAACATTATGGTGATTACCAGCACATGTATTACGGGGATATAACATTGTGAATGATCACAGGGATACCGGGCTCGTTTACTGGACTGGTAATGCAGTACTCATTGCGTCCGGACTGTGTTTCAGCCTGTTCCTTGCATGGCATATCCTCAGTGCCTGCAACTTTTTCTATCCGGTGTTGCATGACGTGACAGGCATTCAGGAGACGATCGAGGAATATGCACCGAAGAATATCTACAAAAAATCATTTGATGAAACCACGCGCGCGCAGCGTGCAAAACTGTTTCGCCGGATCGTGTATGGCATCAATCATGACGGCGCCGGGCTTGATTCAATTCAGTACTCAAACGCGGCGGGGAAGCCCCTGGGGGCCCTGCTGCGCCCGCCGGAAATTACCCATCTAAAAGATGTAGCGCATCTGCTGAATACATTCCGAACACTCGCAGTCAGTGCACTTGCCGTTTATATCGCTACTGTAATATGGCTCCTGGCCAGGCGGCTCAGTATCCCGAAACCCCGATATCTGCTAGCGGTAACCGTACTCACAGCACTGGGTGCCACGCTGATTATCAGCCTGTCCGGTGCAAAGGATATCTTCTACCGACTGCACACAGTCATCTTTCCGCAGGGACACCAGTGGTTTTTTTACTATGAAGAATCGCTGATGACCCTGTTGATGAAGGCGCCGGATATCTTCGCCTGGATAGCGGCCATGTTGCTGGTGCTGGCACTGATTATTTTCTATCTGGTACTGCGGCTGACTCGTGCCTTGCTAAAAACCCGCACGCACGAATTGACAATGACCTGAGCGCCAGGGTACTGCAGTTGACCTGTATCAAGAAACAATGGAATTCATCTGGAGTTGCTGGCATATCTGCCATAGGATGCCTGTATTTGTCCGGGTACGTTGGCATTCGCTGCATAACAGGCGAACAACAGGCTGTTCCCGGGCTGACTGCACGTTAATCGAGGAGACAGGATCATGAACCTGCGTTGCCGTTTCCCACCGGTGCTGGCGGGCATTGTGATCGGCAGTTCCATGCTGCTCGCCTTCGTGGTAGCCGGTCGGGGTATCGGCGTGAGCGGCATGATGACACGCCTGGTAGCTACTGTGCAGCACTGGCTACTGCCGGCGATGACGGAAAAGAGCGTCTATTTCAGTCATTACTTCGCCCACGGCGCCAACCCGCTCAACAACTATCTCAGTTACCTGATGATCGGCCTGCTGGCCGGCGCCTTTGTCGGCGCCTGGTCATGCGGTGATTTCCGCTTCGAGGTACAACGCGGCCCGCGCATCTCGGCCACCGGCCGGCTCATCTATGCGCTCATCGGTGGCGCCATTACCGGCTTTGCCGCGCGTCTGGCACGGGGTTGCACCAGCGGCCAGGGACTGGTCGGGGCGGCGGAGCTTTCCGTTGGGTCCTGGACCTTCCTGCTGTGTATTTTTATTGGTGGTTTCGCGACCGCCTGGTTTGTAAGAAAGCAATGGATATAGTCGCGCCACTGGTCAAGACCGGGCTGATCTCCGCGGCCGCCAACCTGTGGCTGGCAATCCCCATTGGTTTTGTTTTCGGTTTCGGTCTGTATCACGCTGGTTTTACCGACAGCCGCAAGATTGCGCGCGCCTTCTACCTGAAGGATGTCGGCGTGCCGGTGGTCATGTTTTCAGCCATCATCACCGGCATGCTGGGACTGTGGCTGCTCAGCCTCATCGGTTTCATCGACACCTCGGAGATGTATTACCTGCCGACCTGGCTGGGGCCGATGGCGGTGGGCGGGTTACTGTTCGGTATCGGCATGGCCATCGGCGGGTTCTGCCCGGGTACGGCGGCGGCCTCCATTGCCACCGGCCGCATCGACGCCATGGTGTTTGTAGTCGGCTTCCTCGGTGGCTCCATCCTGTTCGGCGACCTGTTTCCCGTGTGGGGTAATTTCTACAACAGTGACTACCGGGGCGTCTTCCGGCTGGACGAGTTGTTCGGCATGGGCCTCGGCACGGTGGTGCTGATCCTGGTCATCGCGGCAGTGGCCGGCAGTCTGCTGATGCGGATGGGCCAGCATTATTTCTGGCCCACACCACCGGGCGAGGGCATGCGGCTGGGCCAGGTCATGAAATACGAGACGCCACTGGTGGTGCTGGCGCTGAGCGTCGCGGGCATCATGGCCTTCTTTCCGACAAGCCGCTTTCTGCAGTCGGCGGAGGCATCATCCTGGTACATTATCCAGAAACAGGCAGCCCCGGCCGTGACGCAACTGCACCCGGCGGCGGGCACCACCCGTGTTGAAGAGCCTGCGGGGGCCGCCCCTGCAGCACCGCCGGCCGGAGACGAGGGATGCTGAACCGGGAGACACCGGCTTGAACCGGCGTGAATTCATCAAGGTCTCCAGCCTGCTGGGGTTGAGTGGTACGGTCACGCCGCTGCTGCTCAGTGGTTGCAGCGCACACCCGTTGCCCGGCACGGGGAAGGTCAGTGTTACGCCGACCTTTTGCGACATGTGTTTCTGGAAATGTGCCGGCTATGTCCACCAGGAAGACGGGCAGCCGTGGAAAATCACCGGCAATGACCAGGACTTGCACAGCGAGGGCCGCCTGTGTACCCGAGGCACCGGTGGACTGGGTAACTACCAGGACCGTGACCGCCTGAAACGGCCGCTGCTGCGCGTGACCGGCGCCAATGGCCACCAGACCTTTCGCGAGGCCTCCTGGGAGGAAGCGCTGGATTTTATCGCCACCCGCCTCAAGTCGGTGGCGCAACAGTACGGTCCCGATCGCACGGCACTGCTCAACCACGGCTACGGCGCCCGCCATTTCCAGCACCTGATGCGTGCCTTTGGTTCCGGCAGCAACGCCGAACCGGCCTTTGCACAGTGCCGCGGGCCGCGTGATGTCGGTTTCGAGCTGACCTTCGGTGAAAACCTGGGGTCACCCGAGCGCACCGACATGGAACACTCCCGCTGCATCGTGCTGATCGGTTCGCACATCGGCGAGAACCTGCACAACGGCCAGGTGCAGACACTGGCGGCGGCCCTGCGACGCGATGCCACGCTGATTACCGTCGATCCACGCTTTTCCGTGCCTGCCGGCAAATCGAAATACTGGTTGCCGATCAAGCCGGGCACCGATATCGCGCTACTGTTGGCGTGGATGCATGTATTGATCGACGAAGACCTTTATGACCGGGACTACATCGAGCGCTATACCACCGGCATCGACCAGCTTACTGACCACGTGGCACGCTATTCACCCGAGTGGGTCTACCTGGAAACCGGCATTGAACCGGAGCTGATCCGTACCACGGCACGCGCAATGGCGGCCAGTGCACCGGCGACACTGATCCACCCGGGGCGACATACAGTCTGGTACGGCGATGACACCCAGCGCTCACGCGCTATCGCCATACTCAATGCCCTGCTGGGCAGCTGGGGACGCCAGGGTGGTCTGTACATCAAAGAGAGCGTACCGCTGCCCAAATACCCGTTGCCGGATTACCCGACACCGAAAAGCACGTTCCGTACCGCACACGGCAACCGTTATCCGTTTGCCCGTCACGGGGTTACCAATGCCTTGATCGAGGCCTCCATCGGCGCGGACGCCCACTACAAGGCCTGGCTGGTGTACGGTACCAACCTGCCGATGACCATCCCCGGCATCCGGCCACAGCTCAAGGCCGCCATCGACTCACTGGATCTGGTGGTGGTCATCGATACGATGCCATCGGAGATCACCGGCTATGCCGATGTCGTGCTGCCGGAGTGTACCTACCTGGAACGCTACGATGACCTGCGTAACAGCGGCGAGCGGCACCCGTCACTGGCGCTGCGCATGCCGGCCTTCAAACCGCGCTTCGACAGCAAGCCCGGTTGGTGGATTGCCAAACAGCTCGGGCATCGACTCGGCCTGGATGCCTATTTCCCCTGGAACGACTACGCCGAAGTGATCGACTGGCAGCTCAGGCAGTTGGGATCCTCACTACAGAAGATACAACAGACCGGCATCATGAATTTCCCGCGCACCCGGCCAAAATACTTCGCCCCCGGCGAGGCCGTCCGCTTCCGCACGCCGACCGGCAAGATCGAACTGTATTCGCAACAGCTGGCCGACAAGGGTTTCGATGCGATGCCCGAGTACACCCGTCCCGAACCACCGCCGGCTGGCTATTTGCGCCTCAACTACGGGCGCATGCCGGCGCATACCTTCGGCAAGACCACCAACAACGCCTTGCTGTTCCAGCTGGCGCCGGAGAATACCCTGTGGGTGAATCCACTGGTTGCTCATGAGCAGGGACTGAAAAGCGGTGAGTACGTGCGTCTGGCCAATCCCGATGGCATCGTCAGTAACCCCGTCCGGGTACGGGTCACCGAACGTGTCCGCCCGGACTCGGTGTTCATGGCGCACGGCTTCGGTCACCGTTCGCGCCGTCTGCAGCTGACCTACAACGTTGGTGCAGACGATTCCGAACTGATGACCAATGTGAAGATCGACCCGATAATGGGTGGCACCGGCATGCGCGGCAATTTCGTCACCATCGTCAGGGAGACTGTCTGACATGACCACTTATGCGATGGTAATCGACACCAGGCTGTGTATCGGCTGCTGTGACTGTGTAGTTGCCTGCAAGACCGAGAACAAGGTGCCGGTGGGTCTAAACCGTGACTGGGTGGTAGAGGCCACGCAGGGGACCTACCCGAATCTGACGACCGAGTTCCGCTCCGAGCGCTGCAACCACTGTTCGCACGCGACCTGTGTGGATGTGTGCCCGACCGGCGCCAGCCATCACTGGAAGGGTACCAATATCGTGCTGGTCGATCCCAACAAATGTACCGGCTGCAAGGCCTGCATTGACGGCTGCCCCTACGATGCACGGTTGATCATGCATCCCGGTGGCTACATCGACAAGTGCACCTTCTGCCACCACCGCGTGGAACAGGGGCTGGACCCGGCCTGCGTCTCTGCCTGCCCGACACACTGCATGCATTTCGGCCTGCTGGATGATACATCCAGTAACGTCAGTGAACTGTTACGCACGCGTAACTATAAAGTGCTGAACCCGGAAACCGGTAATCAGCCCAATGTGTATTATCTGATCTGAGGACGCTGCCACCATGCTTGAACAAATCCTGGTAAGTGCACGCAGCAACCCGCACATCGATCCGGTGGTGTCGGTGTGGGGCTGGGAGATCTCCGTCTACCTGTTCCTCGGTGGCCTGACGGCGGGCATCATGTTCTTCTCGGCGCTGATGCTGTTGCTGGACAGGGACAAGGAAGCCCCGTTCACGGTCAACGGCCTGGCCCTGCTCGGGCCGATCATCCTGTCACTCGGCATGACGACGCTGTTTCTCGACCTGTCGCACAAGCTGTTTGTATGGCGGTTCTACACCACCTTCGAGCCGACCTCACCGATGTCCTATGGCGCCTGGATACTGGTCCTGTTCTACCCGGTGGCGATCCTGCAGGTGCTGTCGACCTTCAGGAAGGGCTACCCCTGGTTCGCCAGCCGGGTGAAGGATCGTCTGTGGGTCGCCGGTTTGCTGGATTTCTGTGAGCGCTACCGACGTCTGATTGCCTGGCTGGCGATCCCCATCGCGGTGGGCCTGGGCGTTTATACCGGTATCCTGCTCAGCGCCTTCAGTGCGCGCCCGTTCTGGAATACCGGGCTGCTGGGTCCACTGTTTCTGGTATCCGGTCTATCGACCGGCGCGGCGCTGACGGCGCTGATCGCGCGCCAGCATAGCGAGCGCCGCCTGTTTACGCTGATCGATGCCGGGCTGATCGTGACTGAACTGTTCATTGTGGCGCTGTTGCTGGTCAATCTCTCCACCGGTTCCAGGCCGCAGCTGGATGCGGCGGCGAAATTACTGGGTGGCAGCTACACGGCCTGGTTCTGGGTGGTCTTCGTTACCCTGGGGTTACTGGTGCCGTTGCTGCTCGAATTTTTCGAGATTCGCGGCAGTGTCCGCAGTCTGGCCATGCTGGCCCCGGTATTGGTACTGGTAGGCGGCTATGTATTGCGCGTCATTGCCGTGGATCTGGGACAGGAGACCACCTGGACCCACTACCCGTCCGAATTCAATACACAATTGCTGGAACGCCTGCACTGAGCCAGCCACGGAGACCCTGCCCATGAGCCGAAGATTCCGGATATCCCTGTCGTTTTACCTGCTGGCCGGACTGTCTGTCACCGCCTGCGGTGACCGTGATAGCCTGTCGCAACAACAGGGGCGCAGTCTTGAACAGGTCGCCCAGGTCCTGGTGCGCCAGGATGACCGCGTACTGGTTGAAGACCTGGCGCGCTGGCTTATTGAGGGGCGCAAGGATTATGTCCTCATCGATGTACGCCCGGCCGCCGTCTATGACAAGAGCCATATCGCAGGTGCGCAGAACCGGGTGGTGACGAAGCTGATCATACCGGAGCAGCTCAAGACCTTGCCAACAGACCGCAAGATTGTCATCTATTCGCAAGGTTCCGAGCTCGCCGGTCAGGCTGTGGTACTACTGCGCCTGGCGGGGTATGACGCCAGCCTGTTGCTCGGTGGTTACAATTACTGGGCACAACACGTGCTTAACCCGGATATTTCCCCGACCCTGGCCGACGGCGAATATCCCCGCGTCCCTGCACAGCAGGCCATCGCCTGTTACTTTGTCGGCAACAACAAGGTGGCCCAGGCGCCGGCGCCGGTTCACAAACCCAAAGCCCCGGCGTTCGTGCCGCCGGTCTCGCCAGCGGCTGCACCACCACCGGCATCTGATGAGGGCTGTTGAATCAGCCGTCCCCTGGGCGGGAACGGGCTTGCCAGTGAACAGTATGTAACCATACTATGCCCTCAGGTAAGCGCGTCCACCATCGGATCGATGGTCTCGCAGCGGGTCCCGCTTTAGCAGGATAACCATAATGACTGATGAAAGCAGACGGGTTTTTATTGGCAGGGCTTTCGGTCTTGCGGGTGGCGCCGGACTCGTTGCCTCGCTGGTCGCGATGAAGAAAACCTGGGATCCTCTGCCCGGCGTCATTTCTGCTGGCGTGACAACTGTCGATCTTTCTGGCATGGAAGTCGGCAGGCTAAAAATCGCCGTCTGGCGCGGCAAGCCGGTGTTCTTTCTCAGACACCCGGATAACAGCGTTCCAGACCCGAAACGGACCGTGCCAATAAACGGTCACTCCTTCTCGATCATGATTGGCATTTGTACCCATCTGGGCTGTATTCCTGCCTACCGCGAGGCACAGAACGACTTCTTTTGCGCCTGCCATGGCGGTGTCTATGACGCCGATGGGGTGAATACCTTTGGTCCTCCCCCGGCACCGCTGCCCATCCCGCCTTTCAGAATCGTCGGTGACAAAGTGGTCCTGGGTGAAGAAGGGTCGGAATACAAACGCCTGATGGCCTGATGGCAGATACGGAAATTACAGCCATGACGGAATACCGGAAAGCCACTGGCCTGCGCGACTGGTTTGACCAGAGACTGGGCCTGAGCACATTGACCAGGGTCCTGCTGACCGAGTACTGGATACCGAAAAATATCAATTACCTGTGGGCCGCAGGCATGGTGTTGGCCGTGCTGTTCGTCCTGTTAGTGGTATCCGGCCTGTTTCTGCTGATGTATTACAAGCCGGATGCAAAACTGGCATTCGACAGTGTCAATCAGACCATCATGCATGAGGTTGCCTTTGGCTGGTTATTCAGGCATATCCACGCGGTGGCTGCTTCGGTCATTTTCCTGGTTATCTACATTCATATGCTCACCGGCATTTATTATGGATCCTATAAACGCGGGCGGGAGGTGATCTGGGTTACCGGCATGCTGTTGCTGGTTCTGTTCTCAGTAGCTGGCTTCAGTGGCTATGTGCTGCCATGGGGACAATTGAGCTACTGGGCGACAACGGTGGTAACCAACATTTTCGGCAGTATCCCGTTCGTCGGTAATGATCTGCTGGTATGGATACGTGGCGACTATAGTGTTGCTGATGCAACGCTCACCCGTTTTTTCATGTTGCACGTCGTGTTGATCCCTTTTTCCATTGCTGGATTGATTGTCTTCCACTTCTACACACTACGTTTCCCGCATGTCAATAACCAGGAAGGCGCGCCAATAGACTTTGAGCACCAGGCCATAGCCTACAAGGAAGGAGACCGGCATGCATCACAGGTCATTCCATTCTGGCCGGTATTCATGGCGAAGGATCTGCTGGTTGTATGTCTGTTTCTACTGTTTTTCTTTTACCTGGTGTTCTACCAGTATGAGTTCGCACTGGATCCGGTCAATTTCGACCGGGCGGATTATCTGAAGACTCCCGGACATATTTATCCGGAGTGGTACTTCCTGTGGAGCTATGAAACATTACGTGGCTGGTTCTTCGACATTGCAGGTATCAAGGCCAAAATGCTCGGACTGATGGCATTCGGCTTTGCCAACGTCATCTTTTTCCTGGTGCCGTGGCTGGATCGTTCACCCGTGGTCAGACCGGCCAGTCAGCGCCCGTATTTCAGGATCTGGTACTGGCTGCTGGTGGCTGACCTGGTGGTATTGACGATCTTCGGCAAACTGCCTCCCGAGGGTATCAGGGAGTGGGTGGGATTTTATGCATCGGCAATATTTCTGACACTGTTCTTCGCCTTGCCTTTCATCAGCAGCATGGAAGCAAGGCGTCAAACAGGTGGGCACGGATGAAGGATGTCAAGATCGTGCTACTCATCGTTGCGATTGTCGCGGTGGTTTACTATGGGGTGGAGCCCTATGCACAACGGGTAATGCATCCGCAGTCAATGACAAGCGATTACACGTTTGCGGATCTTGACGCGGTGAATACAGGGCTGACAGGTGATGTTCAACGGGGCAAGGAGCTGGTCAACACCAATTGTATGAGCTGCCACTCGCTCAAGCTGACAGGTAACGCCGCACCCATGAATGCCAATGATGCTGCCATGGCATGGGGTGTCGTTCCCCCGGATCTTAGCCTTGCCGGGCGCATCTACGCGACACACTACCTGGCAAACTTTATTGCTGACCCTGTTACTGCAATGCAGCTTTCCAAACAGTATGATGCGACATCCGGCAAGACTTTCCCGATGCCAGGCTACAATGCGCTGGGTAGCCAGGCCATTATGGATATTGTGGCCTACCTGCAATCTATCGGATCACAGCCGGACACGAATGACAAGAAATTCTCCAGGGACGTATTTGTCACTGCCTGCGGACGCTGCCACAGCATGCAGTACGCCGGCATCGAGTCTGTAACACCGGACAAGGTACTGATAAAACACCTCGGCACCGCGGCACCGGATCTGTCGATGTATTATCTCAGCCGCGGCCAGCGTTACTTGCAGACGTTTATCAATAATCCGCAACACCTGCTGCCAGGAACGATAATGCCACGGGTCGGGTTGACCGTAACGGCGGAAACCGCGGTCATTGCCTACCTGCAGAGTGTGAGTGATCCCAAAAAGGCGGAACGGGAAAAACTCGCCCCCTGGGTGTTGTCGTACTTGTTGGTTTTGGCGATCCTTGCCTGGTTGTGGAAACACTACATCTGGAAAGCTGTGATCTGAGTCAGGCAGTCAGTGCGTACTGTCAACCGTTTCTGCCGGCGGCACGGGTACAGCCAGTATACGTTTTATCTCCTGCCGGGAAAAAGGCCGGAGCATCGCCGAACTGTGGCTCATTTCCGGTGCATCCAGACGGGTCCATGCATCCGCCGGCAATCCATCCCCGAGCCGTGCATGAACGGGTTTGAAGTGCGCCGTGCCATCCGCCTGTCGATGCAGCTTGCCTTTTCCCAGTCCCAGTGCCGTTGCAGAACGATGGCAGGAAACACAGCGGCGGGCGGCTCCGCTGGTGTGCGGTTCCATGGCTGTAAATCGTCGCACGAAACGGGACTTGGGCCAGTCCGGATGAGTAATCGTCATGATCATCCCGGGAACTACCGGGACGATCCGGTTGTCGGCGTCCACACCCAATGGTGCCGGCCCATTGCGTAAATTGTGGCGGCTTTGTTTCCAGCGGCCCGCGGTTATAACTCCATCCGCATGGTCGTATTGCTCGCCATCAGCGTCATATTGCAGATGACAGCCATAACACTGTGGTGCCCACTGGCTGTGACAGGCGGTACAACTCAGATGCTCATGCTCCTGTGCAAGCGGGTGGTCACTGTCACGGTAGCGCGGAACAGGCAAGCGGTCACCGGCCAGCTTGCGATACAACCAGGCACGGTCCCCTTGCAGCTCAATGTGCCACAGCGGGGTACCGTTCCCGGTTACCGGAATGCGTGTATCCGCATCGACAGCGTAAGGGATACGCGGCATGAGGGCACGATACGCATTCGGCCACTGCTCCGGACTGATGGTCCGGGTAATGCGGTGACAGTCTTCACAACGAATATCCACGGCCTGCTTTCGGGTTGACGGGGGAACCGCTGTCGCCGTACCCATCAGGCCTTTCTCCGTGTGACAATCGATGCAGGCCATACCGGCAGCGTGGTGCGCATCGTCCGGGTGGTACTCGATGCGGCGCCCGTCCTCCAGCTGGCCCGTGCCCGTAACGGTGCTGTCGGTTTCCGCCAGACCGGCGTAATTCAGTGAGATGCGCCCCGAGCGTGAATGGCAACCGAAACAGCGCGCATCGCTTACCCGGGCCGTTAACGCCGGGTGTCCCTGCGACGGCTGCTCATTGATATGGCAGGCCAGGCAGCCGCCGCCCCGGTCACGCGTGGCATCGAGCTGGTGGGCCGTCTTTGTCTGGCCCAGGTGACAGCTGGCACACTGCTTTCTCAGCAAACTGTCGGCGGGGGAATGGGTGAGGTGCGCCAGGTCATCGTGACCGGGCCGGTCAGGCGATTCACCGAATGCCTTTCGCGTGGTGGCAACCATACCGGCACCGGTGTGCATGAGGCTGTGCATCACGCCGTTGACCTTGTCAAGGTGACAGTCACCGCAGGCCTGTTGCGCACTGTCCATGTCACCCGGAAAAGCGATCAGTCCGAGGTGGGCGGCAGTTTTCGAGGCCGCGCCCGCATCACCGGCATGGCAGCGACTGCAGTCCTGCGCCAGGAATGAATGGGCGCTGGCAAAGCCCTGTTGCCGGCTTGCATGACAGTGTATACAACCCTGCGTGGACTGTGCGGCAGTGCCCGGGTTCGGGGTGAGGTACAGCAACAACAGCAGCCAGCCGAACAAAGCTTTGCTAGTATTCATCAAGAGGACAGTATACGTAATTCGTTGCCAGGGAATGTTGGTGTGTATTTATGAATACAGTGGATGGGCTATCAGAGTTGAGCTGCCAATATGGTTTTTCCGTCGGGCTGTCGTCGGTGGATCGCGCCGGCGTTATGTTCTACCCGGAACTTTTCCGGCATGCACATGATGCCTACGAGGCTTTCATGGCGCAGCTGGGACAGGACCTGCCCGGACTGTTTGTGGCCGCTGATATGCACATACCGGTGGTACACGCGGAAGCGGATTACCTGCTGCCGCTGGCCCATGGCGAAACGGTAACGGTGACCGTCACGCCGGGCAAAGTAGGCAACTCTTCGTTTACGATGGATTGTATCTTCGCAGACCATCAGGGACGTACCGCAGCAAAGGTCCGCAGCGTCCACGTCTGCATTGATCCGGCAAGCCGGCAGCCGACGAAACTCCCGGCTGAATTACGCGAGAAACTGACAGACTCCTGCCCATATTCGGGGTCAGAGTAAGAACTCATGAATATTCATGAGTTCTTACTCTGACCCCGAATATGGAATATTGGACCAGAACGCATGGTGCCGGGCGACGCTGTCTTCACGGTCGATAACGATCTCAATCAGACTGCTGCCCGCTGCGGCCAGTGCATCGCTAAATGCCGCTGTAAAATCATCAAGCGTCTCGACCCGATGAAAACCCAGCCGGTAGAGTCGCGCCACGGTGGCCAGGTCCAGGCCAGTGTCCGTCAGCCAGTAGCGCTCGAACTGTGCCAGTTCTGACGGCGGCAGGTAACTGAAGATGGCGCCGCCACCGTTATTGAATACCACCAGCACGACCTTGACGTCGCGCGCAGCCAGCAGACCGTTCATATCGTGGTACAGCGCCAGATCGCCGAGTATGCCAATCACACTGCGGTCATCGGCCACTGCCATGCCAAGCAGGGTGGAGACATTGCCATCGATGCCACTGGCGCCACGGTTGGCGCTCAGCGACAGGGTCTTGTCCTGGCGACCGAGAAAACTGTCACAGTCCCGGATGACCAGGGAGTTGCCCGCAAACACGCGGCTGTCGGCCGGTGCCTGCTGCGCCAGCTGCGCAAGAATGCCGGCCTCCAGTGGTAACGATGATGACCTGTCGAGCAAGGCATCGACACGCTGTTCCATCTGCCGGAAACCAGTGAACCAGTCCGATGAGGCCGGACGCAACGGGTATGCATGCAAGGCCTCCAGCAATGGCAATACATCAGCATGCACGATCTGCCGGCCACTGCGTGCCGGGTCCGGCCAGTTGCCGACCGCGCTTATGCGCACCTGATGACTGGTCATCGCATGCCGGTCGAGATAATCCTGCAGAGTCTTCGATACCGGCACAGCACCCAGTTGCAGCACCCATTCAGGTGCATGTGCCGCGGCAAATTCCGGGTCGCGCAAAAAACTGTCATAGCGACAGATGAGGTGTGTGCTATCGGCCGCATCGAAGCGTACCGGACAACGGGTCGGCAAGCACCGGGCAGTCAAGTTTTCGGGCTAGACCGTGCAGCGCCTGTATCCCGGCATGGCTGAAGGACGTGGCACCGGCGATCAACAGGCCGGTCCGACCGGACAGCTGGTCGGCCAGTTGCTGCACCTGTGCGGGTGCAAGTGTACGCTGCGGGTAGTTCACCTGTACACCAGCGCCATTCGATGCCGGGGCGAACAGCCCCGATTCCGGCAGCAGTGGTTCCCGGAACGCCAGGTTGATGTGTACCGGTCCCGGCAGCGGCCAGCGACTCAGGTCGACGGCCTGTGCCGTGATCGAGGCGGCGCGGGTCAGCAGGACGTTGTCACCGTCATGGACATCCAGTGTGAAGCAACCCCGGGTGAATGCACCAAACAGACGCGTCTGGTCAACCGTCTGGTTGGCGCCGCAGGCATGCAGCTCGGGGGGACGGTCGGCACTGAGCAACAGCAATGGCCAATGGGCGCTGGCGGCTTCGATGACGGCAGGATACCAGTGCGCCGGGGCGCTGCCGGAGGTGGCCAGTACGGCAGCGGGCGCGGCACCGGCCTTGCTTATCCCCAACGCAAAAAAAGCGGCACAGCGTTCATCCGGTATCACATGCAGCTGCAGGGCATCACATTGCAGGGCGGCGAGGACCAGTGGGGTCGAACGTGAACCCGGTGAGATCACCAAGTGACGCACACCGGCATCGGTCAGGGCCTGCATAACCTGCTGTGACCAGCACAGGTTGGTATCACCCGGCTTCATTATACCCGGCCGATGTCGAGTTGCGCAGCCGGTTGGTGGTGCATGTAATCGCCGCCGGCCCGCAGCGCGGCGACCATGGTCTGCAGTTTCCACCCGGTTTCGAGGTATTCCTGTTGCGGGTCGGAACCGGCGACGATACCCGCGCCGGCATATAGTGTCGCCTGGCGCTGGCCCACGACAGCGCAACGCAGGATAACCGCCAGCTCACCGTCACCGGTGGCATCCAGCCAGCCGAGGGCGCCGGTATACCAGCCACGCTGCTGTTCACCGTGACGCCGCAGCCACCCCATGGCGGCAGCGCGTGGCAAACCTCCCGTGGCCGGCGTGGGGTGCAACCGCCCGGCCAGTTGCAGTACGGATGTGCCGCTGGTGGTCTGGCCACTGATCAGACTGTAGAGGTGCTGCACGGTCGGCAGTTTCAGGATGTCGGGCTGTTGCGGATACACCAGGCCACTGCAGTACGGCTGCAGCTGCCGGATAATATCCTCGACGACCAGCCGGTGTTCATGCAGCATTTTGCCGCTGTGCGCCAGTGTTTCGGCCAATTGCAGATCCCGTTGCGGATCGGCACTGCGTTCTGCACTGCCACCCACGGCATCGACGTGCAAGCGCCGCTGCTCCAGCTTCAGCAGGTTTTCCGGCGACACGCCGACCAGCGTCTGTCCACCATGGCGCAACGCAAACAGGGTACAATCGGGATAGCGGGGTGCCAGCCAGGCGAGGCTATCGCGTAGCTGGAAGCGGGCCGGCAGTTCGATATGCAGGCGGCGGCTCAGGACGACCTTGTTCAAATATCCGGCATCGATGGCCGCCAGCGCCTGCTGGACCCGTCCGATCCAGTGGTGGTGTTCGTCCGCTACCGGGCTTGGCCGCAAACGCCCGTGGTCGCGGCCGGGTGGGTGCTCATCGGCTGGCGGGGACAGCAGGCGGCGCAGGCGATACAACCAGTTGTCGACCAGCCCCGCCGGATCACAGCCGGCGCCGGTACGACAGGATACGACCAGGCGGTGGCTGGTGGCACGCTGTTCCAGCAGCACCTCGGGGATGAACAGCAGGCTGTTGTCGAGCCCGCCGGCCAGACCGGCATGGGTATCGTCGGCATCGAATGCGAAGCCGCAGAACACCGGGTAGCCAACGCCGGTCGCGTCAGGATCGAGTACTCGCCAGCGTTTCCGCAGCATTTGCAAGGCCTGTTCGAGTCGCTCGAAGCGCCCGTTGCCGGCAGCGGTTGCGAGTACTATCCGGCCGGAGCCCACGCGCTCGTGTTGCCGTGACGGCCGGCTCCAGTAGAGGCAATCACTGCAATTATCGATAGCGGGCAAATGTAACTGCGGTGGTATCGCGAGACAGAGACTGAGGATACCGTCAGCGGCAGTCAGCGTGCGGTCGGCCAGCAGGGTATGCAGGCGCTGATCAAGTTCGCGTAGCAGGTGTTCGGTCGGCATCTGGCACAGCTTTATTGGTATTCATGACTGACCGTCAGTCTAGCACCAATGGCACTTGCTTAAACCCGAACAGCGTAAAATCAGTCCCCTCTCCCTTCAAGGGAGAGGGAGAAAGCAAAGGGTGAACGGCTTGAGTAAGTGCCATGGAGTCTAGCACGGCCATTTACCAAGGAGAACGTAAGTCGCCTGACTAATGAACTCATTAGTAAAGGGACACAGCGGTAGCAGCTTGCCCCGGCACGGCCACTGCGTACAATGAGGGCGGCATTGAACCGGAGAAGTAACATGCAGTGGTCAACTGTCCCTGAACAGGACTTCCAGGATATTCTTTACCAGCACGCGGAAGGCATCGCCAAAATCACCATCAACCGTCCGGAAGTGCACAACGCCTTCCGCCCCGAAACGGTGCAGGAACTCATCCGCGCATTTACCCACGCCCATCTCGATGCCGGCATCGGTGCCATTATCCTTACCGGCGCCGGTAACGCCGCCTTCTGTTCCGGCGGTGATCAGCGGGTACGCGGTGACCAGGGCGGTTACCGTGACCACGCGGGCACCCAGTACCTGAATGTCCTCGATCTGCAGATGCAGATCCGGCGCCTGCCGAAACCGGTGGTCGCCATGGTGGCCGGTTATGCCATCGGCGGCGGGCACGTCCTGCACCTGGTATGTGATCTGACCATCGCCGCCGATAACGCGCATTTTGGCCAGGCCGGTCCGCGCGTTGGCAGTTTTGACGCAGGCCTTGGTGCCGGCCTGCTGGCACGCACTGTCGGTATCAAGAAGGCCAAGGAAATCTGGTTTCTGTGCCGCCAGTATACTGCCGATGAAGCCTTGCAAATGGGGCTGATCAACCACGTTGTAGCGCTGGAGCAACTGGAGGCGGAGACCATCGACTGGTGTCGCGACATGCTGCGTATGAGCCCGAGCGCCCTGCGAGCGCTGAAGGCCGCATTCAACGCTGATACCGACGGCCTGGCCGGACTGCAGGAACTGGCCGGTAATACCACGGCGTTTTTCTACATGACCGGTGAAGCCAGAGAGGGACGCGATGCCTTCCTGGAGAAACGGCCGGCGGACTTTAGCCGCTTTCCCCGGCGACCCTGACGCATGCAGATGGCGGCCACCTGGAAATACTGGCTGCTGGCATTGCGCCCGAAGACACTGACGCTATCCGTCATTCCCGTGATCACCGGCAGTGCCCTCGGCTGGTTGCAGGGCGGCAGCCTGTCGGTGCCCGTCATGCTGACGGCTCTGCTGGTGGCGCTGCTGATACAGATCGGGACCAATCTGCACAACGATGCCGCGGATCATGCCAGCGGTACCGACGACCCGGCTACCCGGCTGGGGCCGCCGCGCGCCGTGGCCCAGGGCTGGCTGGCCGCACAGAGCGTGCAGCGCGCGGCACTGGCCGGTTTTCTGCTGGCATTGCTGGCCGGCCTCTACCTGGTCAGCGTGGGTGGCTGGCCGATCCTGCTGCTGGGACTGCTGTCCATCGCCGCCGGTTATTTTTATTCGGGGGGGCCACGCCCGGTGGCCCGCAGCGGCAGCGGCGAGGCCTTCGTGTTGTTCTTCTTCGGAGTAGTGGCCGTCAGCGGCAGCGCCTACCTGCAGGCCGGCCGGTTTAGCGCGGCGGCCCTGTTATGCGGCCTGCTACTGGGGCTGCCGGCAGCCGCGGTGCTGGTGATCAACAACTACCGTGACCGCGAAAGCGATGCCCGTGCCGGCCGTCGAACCCTGGCAGTCCATTATGGTGAGCCACTGAGTCGGCACCTGTATACGCTTGGTGTGCTGGGGCCGTTTGTGCTGCTGCCCCTGCTGCAGTGGTTGACCGTTGAATCACGAATTGGCTATGTACCCTGGCTGACACTGCCCTGGGCGGTGCGGCTGCTGCTTCGTTTTACCCGTATCGAAAATCCACGAGACTTCAATTCGCTGCTGGCAGAGACCGCGGTTTTCCAGTTCGCCCTGGGGTTACTGCTCTCTCTGGTGTTTGTCATCGACGGGATGGTTCGGGTTGCCCACTGATTTCCCGGATATGACGGACACGGGTTTGATGCTGGTACGGGCGCATTATCAACCGTACCAGGTGACGTTCTGCACAGCCTGGCAGTCGGCGCAGGGCCGTTACCGGGTGCGGCGCGGTTTCCTGCTCCGGCTGGAAACCGGACAGGGCATTCGCGGTTACGGCGAGTGTGCGCCACTGCCGGCGGCCGGCACGGAAACACTGGCCGCGGCCGCGGTGATATTGCAGGCCGTAGTGCCCGATTGTGCCGGCGAGTCTGTCGCCGCCGCCGCCGCCCGCCTCGATGGTTTGTCAAACACGCCCGCGGTACGCTATGCACTGGAAACGGCCTTGCTTGATATTTGCGCACGCGAGCAAGCCATGCCCCTGTATCGCTGGCTGGCGCCCGACAGCGCCGGTCGTGTGGTCGTCAATGGCGCCTGTGGCTGCCTGGACGCGGGCTTCGAGGGCCGCCTGGGCCAGGCCCTGTCGCGGGGTTATCGCACCGTAAAAATCAAGCTCGGGGTCTACCCGCCGGATGAAGAACTACAGCGTCTCGAACGGTTGCACCTGCCGAACGGGATTAGCCTGCGCCTGGATGCCAATCGGGCGTGGTCATTTAACCAGGCGGCCCATGCCATCGAGGTCTGCAGCCGGCTACCGGTCGAATCACTGGAAGAACCCCTGCAAGCACCGGAGCTGGCGACATTGCGATTATTGCAGCAGCGCGCACCCTTCCCTTTGGCGCTGGATGAATCACTGACGGACCGGTTTGCCGATACACCAGCGGATGAATTACCGGTAACACGGTTGGTGCTGAAACCCACCGCGCTGGGTGGTGTATTACCACTGCTAAAACGCGCACGCTGTGCGCAACAGGCCGGCATGGAATCTGTGGTGACTTCGACACTGGAGACATCCACAGGTCTGTGGGCCGCCGTGCATGCCGGTGCGGCCCTCGGTAATCACCTGGCTCACGGCCTGGGTACCGCCGAGTGGTTCAAAAATCCGGATCCCGCGCTGTACCCGGTGCAGGGTGTACTGGACATCGGTCAACAGACGCAAGCCGGTCTGCCAGCACCCGCCGGGAACAGTATCAGCCAGTGACGCCACGGTGCGTACTCAATTGTGAGGCAAGCCGTGCAATGGCCGGCCGGTCAGGTTTGCCGAGGCTGGTACAGGGCAAAGCACCGGTTTTCAACACGCGGCGCGGGCGGGTCCAGCTATCCAGGTGGGACTGGCACCACTGCAATACGGCCGCTTGTGTGGCCGGCCCGGTGAACAGGACCAGCAGCCGGTCACCCCAGCCGGCATCCTCGATAGCCGTCACCGCCACTTGCCCGATACCCGTGCACTGACTCAAGGTCGCCTCCAGTGTTTCCGGGTCGATATTGTAACCGCCACTAATAAGTTGGGCGTCGGCACGACCGCACAGGTGGAGATTGCCTGGTGTATCCAGGTAACCCATATCGGAACTGGTGAACCCCCCGGCGTCAATCGCGTTGTCGGGGAAACCTTTATCATGACAGTAGCCCTGCATCAGCTGCGGCCCGCTGATACGAATACGGCCCCGGCCCGTCACGACCTGTCCCTGTGCATCGACGATTTCGAGCCGGCAACCGCGCACGGGTTTGCCCACCATGCCGGGTTCCCAGTCAGGCCACAGCCGGCACAGGGTGACATGGGAGGCGATCTCGCTCATGCCCCAGGTGACAGTCAACGGCCAGCCCCGTGCCAGCGCCTTGCGTGCCAGTGCCGCCGGCAGCGGCCCGCCGCCAACCAGCACACAGCGCAGGCTGTCGGGCAGTTCGGCGCTGCCCTGTGCCTCCAGCAGTTGCGCCAGCATCGCGGGCACCAGCGATAGATGGGTAATTTCAGACTCTCGCAGACGGGTGACGATGCGACCGGCATCGAAATCTTCCTCGATCCGCATGGCGGCACCGGCATGCAGGCAGCGCAGCAGAATGGCAAAGCCGCCTATGTGGTGCATGGGCAGACAGTTCAGCCAGCGATCCCGGTACGAGAGTCCCGTATATGCCTGTGATGCCGTGACCGCGGCACACAGACTGTTGCCGGTGTGCCGGGTGATGCGCGCCCCCCCGGTGCTGCCGCTGGTGGGCATAAACAGCTGGACCCGGTCACCGGGCATGGAACTGGGCGGGTAGCTTGAAGAGCTCTGATTCGCTGTGCGGGTGGGCCAGGTAAAACAGCGATAGCCAACGTAGTCCGGCGCGCCATCAGACAGTATTTGAGTAACGCCGCAGGCCTTCAGTAACGCCAGCACAGAGCTCCGTCCCGGTTTCAGGGGCAGCAGTGGGCAACCGAGATACATGGCCAGCAGTGCCGCCCGGCCAAGTTGCTGCTTGCTGGCGCACACAGCGGCCAGCGCCTCGCCGGGTTTCAGTCCGGCCGCTACCAGGCCGGCCGCCAGCCCTTGTGTCTGTAGATACAGGGCACGGTAATCCAGGCTACCATCGGGGGTAATCAGTGCCGTGCGTTGCGGACCGGTTCGCTGTGCCTGCTCAAACCAGCCGAACAATGGCGCTTTAGTCGACATGTGCGTCGGGCCGGCTGCCACTGTGCAGACAGGCGATGCCGAATGACAGGTTGCGGTAGGTGACCTGCTCGAAGCCGGCCTGCTCGAACAGGTGCGCCAGTTGCTGTTGATCCGGAAAGACGCGAATGGAATCGATCAGGTAGTGGTAGGCGTCCGGGTTACCCGATATCCAGGCACCCAGGCGTGGAATGACCAGTCGTGACCACGTATTGTAGAAGGGGTGCAGCCAGGCGGCCGGCCGGGAAAACTCCAGGCACAACAACTGACCGCCCGGTCTGAGCACGCGATGGATTTCATCCAGGGTCTGGTCGATACGGGTGACGTTGCGAATACCAAACGCAATGGTTACCAGGTCCATACAGCCATCCGCCAATGGCAAGGCTTCGCCGCTGCCGGCCAGCCAGACTACGGGCCGTGAACCGCGTGCTCGACCCGCGTGCATCATCTCAAGACTCGGGTCGCAGACGGTAACATGGCGTCCCGGTCCGCTGAGTGCCAGGGCAATATCACCGGTACCACCGGCAAGGTCGAGTAGCTCTCCGGCAGCCGATTGTTCGGCGCTGTGGCACATTACCTGCTTCCAGTAGCGGTGTATGCCCATGCTCATCAGGTCATTCATGAGATCGTAACGTGGTGCGACCCGGCTGAAGACACTGCGAATCAAACGGGTCCGGTTGTCGGGATCGACGCGCCGGTTACCAAAAGTACGGGACAGGTCGGGCATGGGTACGCAGTTTGCCAGTGTCGATTGCTACTATACATCTGCTGCCGGATAGTGCAGCTCAGCTTACTGGATAGAGTGACCGGGCGCGCTGCTCGAACAACCGCAACAATTCATTACCCTGGTGCGCCAGTAACCGGGACAGCGGGCGTTTTAACAGCCCCCCTGTCAGCACCAGGGCAATTTCGACACTGAGCTCGCAGTGATTTTCTGCCAGCGGAGTGAAGCGCCAGTCGATGGTCAGGTCGCCGAACGGTGCATTGTAACTCGTGATCAGAATGCGTCGGCAGTCTTCGAGCTGCGCTGTAGAGTGAAAGCGCAGCGGGATCGGGCCCACCTGCAGCTGTTGTTCAACGTCCAGCCGCGCCGCGTCTGAATGCAGGATGCGCGTCCGGGACCAGCCGGGCAGGAAAGCCGGGTAGCTTTCGATATCGGCGACCAGGTCGAACAGTTGTCTGCAGGTATAGGGAAGTTGTTTCGAATCATGGTGGTGCATGGGCAATACCGCCATACAGAAGTCAGGGATCCCTGGCTTTTTCGTCATCACGAGGAACGCCCGTGATGAAAATATTTCCAGGTTGCTGGTTTCAATCTGTGAGATTGCCGCGCTGCGCTGGCAATGACAAGTACATTTTTAATCAACCAGGGGGTGGCACACGACACTAACAACCGGCGGCATTATGTTATCGTGCCGGATGCGCAGGTTCCCGGACTATATGAGGAAAACACAGCCGTGACGGTCACCGAGCGGCTGCTGGATGTATACCTGCGAAGCAGCTATGCCCGGCAGATGTACTTCGAACTCGGCACCCCGCTGGCGCTCCCGGATGTCGGCCCGGTGCAGCCGGTAGTACTGTATATCCACATTCCCTTCTGCGAATCCCTGTGTCCCTTCTGTTCATTTCATCGGGTCATGTTGAACATACCCAAGGCAACAACCTACTTCAGGGCGCTGCGCCGGGAACTGCATCTTATTGCCGACAAGGGCTATCAGCCGGGCATTATCTATGTCGGGGGGGGTACGCCGACGGTCCTGCCGGATGAACTCGCCATAACCCTGGAACTGGCGCGTTCGTTGTTTCCGGTCCGGCAGGTGTCGGTCGAAACCAATCCCAACCACTTGCGCGAAGAGGTACTGTCGGTATTGAAAGCTGCCGGCGTCAATCGCCTGTCAGTGGGTATACAGACTTTTGACGACCAGCTGCTCAAGGACATGGGCCGCTATGCCCCGTACGGGAGCGGCGCAAAAAACCGGGAACGCCTCACGCTTGCCCGGGGCTGGCTCGGTACGCTCAATGCCGACATGATTTTCAATCTTCCCGGGCAGAATGAACAGTCGTTACTGCGGGATCTGGAAATTCTCATTGATGAGGTCCGGGTGGACCAGACCTCGATCTATCCCCTGATGACCTCCCGGCGTACCGGCAAGACCATGCGCAAGACCATGGGGCCGTATTCATTACAAAACGAGAAGCCCTTCTATGACCGGATTCGCACGGAGATGGCCGGGAACTACCGGTTGTCTTCCATCTGGTGTTATTCCAGGAATGCGGGCCTTATCGACGAATACATCATTGCCGATACCAGCTATATTGGTGCCGGCAGTGGCGCATTCAGTTACCTGGACGGGGTGATGTATGCCAACACCTTCGCCATCAACCGCTATGGACGCATGATCAACAGGACCGGTGCAGCCATTACCGCCCACCGGGTATTGCGCGACTACCAGCAGGCCCGCTATGACCTGGTGATGACGCTATTCGGCCTTTCCTTGCAAAAGGATGATTTCCATCAGAAGTATGCAGGACGGTTTTTCAAACTCTTGTGGAAGGAACTCCTCGCGCTTAGGCTGGCCGGAACCATTGTCGATGATGCCGGGCAGATCCGATTGACCCGTAAAGGCCAGTATCACTGGATCATCATGATGCGGGAATTCTTCACCGGCGTGAACAACTTCAGGGACCAGATGCGTGATCATGTGAGGGCTGAACGGGCGATGCCGGAGGTCCCGGCACGGCCGCTCGACAGGTCCCGTGAAAGCAGCGTAGCAGCGGGCTGAACAGGCCCGTTTACCGCGGGCCGCGGGAGCTCGCCCTTCAGTGGCTCTACGTCATCGTTGAAATCCGGCAGCAGGGCCTTGTGGTAGCCGGATTCGATAGTGCCGCGGGCATGGCCGTCGAAACCGGGTAGTGGCTTGCACCTCCGGTACAGTTTTCATGTATTCCGGCCCCTTGCTCTTGCATTGAAGCGAGCATTTTTCAATGTCTCAAAACAGAGTTTAATTATTTACTGATATATTGAGGTGCCGGGTAACTTGATCTGTATCAAGTAAAGTGTGTTTTCTCGCGCAAGCACCTGATCTCCTGTTCTAGACTCCAACAAGCGAAGTACAAAAAATCACCCCGGACTTCGCATCCGAAGGTGGCGGGAGTGGCCGCTTGAATCCGGCGCAACACACACTGCTGCGCCAGCAGGTAACAGTTCGGAGGAGAACATCACTATGGGTATCCAGCAAACCTTTTACGAGGCCATGCGCGAGCATGGCATTACCCGCCGCAGCTTTCTGAAATTCTGCAGCCTCACCGCCGCAGGGCTTGGTCTGGGGCCGGAGTTCGCCGGCACTATTGCTTATGCACTGGAAACCAAGCCGCGTACGCCGGTGATCTGGCTGCATGGCCTGGAGTGTACCTGCTGCTCCGAGTCCTTTATCCGCTCCGGCCACCCGCTGGCGGCCGATGTCATCCTGTCGATGATTTCACTGGATTACGATGATACCCTGATGGCCGCTGCCGGGTACCAGGCCGAGGAAATCCTCGAACAGACCATCAAAAAGTATGACGGCAACTTCATTCTCGCCTGCGAAGGCAACCCGCCACTGAATGAGGACGGCATGTACTGCATCCAGTCGGGCAAGCCCTATGTCGAGAAACTGCGCCGCATGGCCAGTCACTGCAAGGCCATCATCGCCTGGGGCTCCTGCGCTTCCTGGGGCTGTGTACAGGCGGCAAAGCCGAACCCCACACGCGCCACGCCCATCCACAAGGTCATTACCGACAAACCGATCATCAAGGTACCGGGTTGCCCACCGATCGCGGAAGTCATGACCGGTGTCATTACCTACATGCTGACCTTCGACCGCTTTCCCGAACTCGACCGCCAGGGGCGGCCAAAGATGTTCTACGGTCAGCGTCTGCACGACAAGTGCTACCGGCGCCCGCATTTCGACGCCGGCCAGTTCGTCGAACGTTTCGATGACGAGGGCGCGCGCAAGGGCTACTGCCTGTACAAGATGGGCTGCAAGGGGCCAACCACCCACAATGCCTGTTCCACCGTGGAGTGGAACGGCGGGTTGTCCTGGCCAGTCAAGTCCGGGCACGGTTGCCTGGGTTGTGCGGAGGACAACTTCTGGGACCGTGGCTCCTTCTACAATTCGGTCACGAATCTCAACGTACCCGGTAAGGTCGAATTGACCGCCAACAAAGTCGGCGGGGTACTTGCAGGTGCCGCTGCCATCGGTGTAGCGGCGCATGCCGCGGCCTCGGTCATCAGCCATACAAAGGACAGCAACAAGGGAGGCAGCAGCCATGACTGAGACGGTCACCGCCAACGGCTTCAAACTCGACACCAGCGGCCAGCGCGTAGTAGTCGATCCGATCTGCCGTATCGTGGGTCACCTGCGTATCGAGGTCAACCTCGATGACGACAATGTCATCCGCAACGCGGTGTCCACCGGCAACATGTGGCGCGGCCTCGAGGTCATCCTCAAGGGGCGCGACCCGCGTGACGCCTGGGCCTTCACCGAACGTATCTGCGGTGTCTGCACCGGGGTACACGCCCTGGCCTCGGTGCGCGCGGTCGAGGATGCGATTGGTATCGAGATCCCGGCCAACGCCAACCACATCCGTAACCTGATGATGCTGGCGCAGTTCACCCAGGATCACCTGGTACATTTCTATCACCTGCACGCACTCGACTGGGTCGATGTCGTCAGTGCCCTGAAGGCCGACCCCAAGGCGACCTCGGAACTGCAGCAAAGCCTCTCGAACTGGCCCAAGTCCTCACCGGGGTATTTCCGTGACACCCAGGCGCGGCTGAAGCGCTTTGTCGAATCCGGTCAGCTGGGACCGTTCGCGAATGCCTACTGGGGCAGTCCGGCCTACAAGCTGCCGCCCGAAGCCAACCTGATGGCAGTGACGCATTATCTCGAGGCACTGGATTTCCAGCGCGAGATCGTCAAGATCCATACCATCTTCGGCGGCCGTAACCCGCACCCGAACTGGGTGGTCGGCGGCATGCCCTGTTCCTTCAGTCTCGATGGTACCGGTGGCATCAACATGGAATGGCTCAACCTGGTGTCCTCCATCATCGACCGTTCCATTGAGTTCATCGACCAGGTCTATATTCCCGACCTGAAGGCCATTGCCTCGTTCTACAAGGACTGGAACTACGGCGGCGGCCTGTCGAGCAAGAACCTGCTGTCCTACGGCGATTTCCCCATGGCCGCCAACGACTGGTCGCAGGAAAACATGATGATGCCGGGCGGCGCCATCATCAACGGCGACCTGTCGCAGGTACACGCGGTGGATGTACGCGACCCCGAACAGATCCAGGAGTTCGTTACACATTCCTGGTACGAGTATCCGGACGAGACGCAGGGTCTGCACCCCTGGGACGGAATTACCGAACCGCATTTCGAACTCGGTCCCAATGCGAAGGGTACCAAGACCAATATCGAACAGATCGACGAGGCGGCCAAGTACTCGTTCATCAAGGCGCCGCGCTGGCGCGGCAATGCCATGGAGGTAGGCCCGCTGGCGCGTTACGTGGTGGCCTATGCGCGTGGCGACGAGGAGATCAAGGATCAGATCGATGGTCTGTTGCACGACCTCGGCCTGCCACTGCCGGCGCTCTTCTCGACGCTGGGCCGGACCGCGGCACGCGGCCTGGAATGTTCCTGGTCGGCACACAAGATGCGTTACGTGTTCGACAATATGATTGCCAATCTCAAGACTGGCGATACCGCCACGTCGAACATGGACAACTGGGAACCGGCAACCTGGCCGGCCGATACCAAAGGCGTCGGCCACGTCGAGGCGCCACGGGGTTCGCTGGGGCACTGGATACATATCAAGGACACGAAAATCGAGAATTACCAGGCCGTGGTGCCAACCACCTGGAATGCCTCGCCACGGGATCCGGCCGGCAACATCGGCGCCTACGAGGCCGCGTTACTCGGTACGCCGATGGCCAACGCCGAGCAACCCCTGGAGATCCTGCGCACCGTTCACAGCTTCGATCCCTGCCTGGCCTGCTCGACCCACGTGATGTCACCGGACGGCGAGGAACTGGCAACGGTCAAGGTACGCTAGTGTCATGAGTCCGAGGTTCGTATGGTTTCGATCCGTAGGTTGGGATAGGCGCGATAGCGCCGCAACCCAACGATGGAGCTGCACTGCTGGGTTACGTCCTTCGGGCTCTCGTGCCTTTCAGGGTAAACCCAACCTACGATGGTCACAGTTTCTATGCGAACTGCTGACTCACAACAGCAGGAGGACAATGACATGAGCAGCAATGTGGCAAGTGGTCCGCACGATCCGGCCAATCAGCAGGCCGTGTATGTGTTCGAAGTCCCGGTGCGTATCTGGCACTGGTTACATGCCTTCAGCTTCCTGGCGCTGGCGGTGACCGGGTATCTGATCGCCAACCCCCTGCCGTCACTGGGGGGTGAGGCCAGCGATCATTTTCTCATGGGCGATATCCGCCTGATCCATTTTATCTCGGCCTATGTGTTTGCCATCGGTTTTGCGGTACGTATTTACTGGGCGCTGGTGGGTAATCGCTATGCACGCGAGATCTTCTACCTGCCGTTCTGGCGTGCCTCCTGGTGGAAAGGGCTGTTCAACGAACTTGCCTTCTACCTGTTCCTGTCGCGCAAACAGCACAAGATCCTCGGCCACAATCCACTGGCGCAGACGGCCATGTTCTTTCTCAATACCCTGATGACCTTCTTCATGATCGGTACCGGGTTTGCACTCTACGGTCAGGGTCTGGGTGAAGGCAGTTGGGCGGACCGGGGCTTTGGCTGGATCATCCCTCTGCTGGGTGGCGGCGAGGCAACCCACAACTGGCACAATATGGGGATGTGGATAATGATTATGTTCATCATTATCCATATCTACATGGCGGTGCGCGCAGACATCATCGGCCGGGAAAGTAGCGTTAGCAGCATCATCGGCGGCTGGCGCCTGTTCAAGGACGACCAGCCCTGATGGAAGCCGGCATGGATCCAGAAACGCTGATCCTCGGTATCGGCAACATCCTCTGGGCCGACGAGGGCTTCGGTGTGCGTTGTGTAGAGGAACTCAACGCCCACTATATTTTTGAAGACACGGTCCGTCTCATGGACGGTGGCACCCAGGGTATGTTTCTGCTGCCCTGGGTCAGCAGCGTCGCGCGTCTGCTGATTTTCGACGCCATCGATTTCGGTATTGAGCCGGGTGAATTACGGGTCATCTGCGATGACGACGTGCCGCAGTACATGGGTGCCAAGAAGGTCAGTATGCACCAGACCGGTTTCCAGGAAGTGCTGGCTTCGGCACACCTGCTGAACGGCAAGCCGCAGCAACTGGCCCTGATCGGGGTACAGCCGCAACAACTCGACGATTACGGCGGCAGCCTGCGCGAGCTTACCCGCGAGCGTATTCCCGAGGCCATTGGTCGCGCCTGTGTCGTGTTGACCGACTGGGGCGTGCCGTTCCGGGAACGCGCCACGCCGCTGGCCTCCGTCGAGCTGATCGGCCCGGGTGAACTGGAGATGAGCCGCTATGAGCTCGGGCGGCCACAATGACACATCCACTCATTCAGCGCCTGTTCGATGACTATGGTTACCCCGAGGTGACGCTGCAGACCCACGACGACTTCATCAGTCAGCCGGGCATCACAGTACTGTTCTTTGCCGGTGACCCGAAACTGTTTCGTGACACCACCGACGTGGCCGTAGTCCTGCCGGAACTGGTGCAGGCCTTCGACGGTGCGCTGCACCCGGGTGTGGTCGCTGCTGGAGACGGCAAGACACTGCAGCAGCACTATGGCTTCACGGCCTGGCCAGCGCTGGTATTTTTACGCGACGGCGGCTACCTGGGCAGCCTTACGGGTATCCAGAACTGGTCAGAATATTTGCAGGATATCAGCGACCTGGTGGTGGCCGGGGTGCGGCCACCGCGGGACATCAGCCTGCCGGTGGTCAGCGCCTGAACGCTAACGGGCAGGGGAATACGATGACAACGAACAGCATACCGGTCAGCATCACGGGTCCGGGCAGTCAACCGCAGGAAGAGGAAGCTGCGGCGCTGAATTTCATCTCCCTGCCAACCGAGATGAACCGCTACCGTGCACCGGACATACCGGAGCCGGAACAGGTGCAGCATCTGCAGGGTGCAAAGGCCGTGACCGACTGGCTGCAGCAGGCACTGGCGGCATACCGTGTGGGTGGTGAACCGTGGATTGCCGATATTTCGGCGCTGGATGCGGCCAACCGTGAACTGGTCAACCAGATCCTGGGCGAGGGCGAGGTCAGCCTGAAATACAGCGAGGGTGTGACGGTGAAAATGCAGGAATCAGTTCTCGCCGGGCTCTGGCGTACCTTCTATCTGGACGCAGCCGGTAGCATCGTGCGTGACCTGATCGAAGTCTGTGATGTACCGGTGCTGGCACACCGTCGGCCGCAGGCCGGGGCTCTTGCCATCCCCGCCGGACACGCGGCGCCGGAGGATGTCATGAATGCCCTGCCGATCCTCACCGAGTTGCAGGATCAGCTGGGCCGCTGGCAACCGGGTGCCCCGGCACACGTGATCAACCTGACCCTGCTGCCACTGTCGGAAGGCGATACCCGCTTTCTTGGCGAAGTGCTGGGTCAGGGGCCGGTCGAGACCCTGTCGCGCGGGTATGGCGACTGCAAGATCAGCAGCACGGCCTGTCCGGGTATCTGGTGGGTGCGCTATACCAATTCCATGGGCACGCTGATTCTGAATACGCTGGAAGTCACGGAGATACCGGCAGTCACCTGCGCGGCGCAGGAAGACCTGGATGATTCGCGCCGGCGTTTCAGCGAACTGCTGGAACCCTACTGGACGGAACTGGCGTGAATACGCTGGCGACTGCAAACCGTATCGACGCTGACTCGCGGGCGGAGTGCCGCATTTGCTGGTATGTGTACGACCCTGCCGAGGGCGATGCGATCGAGCAGGTGCCACCGGGGACCCCCTTTGCCGACTTGCCGGACCACTGGCGTTGTCCGCAATGCGATGCGGCACCGGACATGTTTCTACCGCTGGCGGAGGAGTAAATAGCATGTTTCCCGCCGTCGACAAACTGCTGAAGGCCTACCGCAACCACGTGCAACTGCGCATGTGCGAACTACCCATGTACAACGCAGCACTCCGGGTCGAGACTGTCGGCTTCGAGGCGTTTCACGGCCGTCCCTGTGGTGTGCTGATCACGCCGTGGTGTATGAACCTGGTGCTGTTGCCCGGTATGGATGATGACTGGTCCGGAGTGGCGACCGGAAAATCGGTCAAGGTGTGCTTTCCGGCCGGTGACTACCATTTCACGCTGAGCGTCCCGGACGGGATCGATGCTCACCTCAGCCTGCCGCTGTTTACGACGGTGCAGGCAATCCCGGACCAGGCCACGGCGTGCGCTATCGCTGCCGAGGTACTGCAGCGTTTGCATTCACCCTCCGGGGAGCGAGCACAGCTTGACCCGGTTGCAGCCGAGCTGGACACCAGCAGCGCGCAAAGACCACTGTCACGACGTGATTTGTTGTGCGGCCGGTTTGCTGCGGGAGGCGGGCAGCGTGCATGAATTATCTGTCTGTATCGCCCTGATGGAACAGGTCGAGCGTATCGCACAGGAACACCGGGCCGGCCGTGTAGAGCGGATCGTCTTGCAGCTCGGCCCACTGTCGGGCGTGGAGGCCCCGCTGCTGGAGCATGCCTGGCCGCTGGCAGCGACCGGTACGCTCGCCGCGGCGGCCGAACTGGTGATAGAAACCGCGCCGGTAAAGGTCAAATGCACACAGTGTGGCGCAGAGTCGGAAGTTGTGCCCAACCGCCTGCTGTGTGCGGCTTGCGGTGACTATCGTACCCGGCTGGTCAGCGGTGACGAGATGCTGCTGGCGAACCTGGAATTATCACAATTGCAACCACAGGCGGTAAATCAATCATGTGCCTAGCCATCCCCATGAAGGTCATTGCCATCGATGGCTTCAACGCCCACTGTGAAGCCAAGGGCGTGGAGCGTGACGTCAGCCTGTTCATGATGCAGAACGATGTCGTCGAGATCGGTGACTTCGTCATGGTGCATGTCGGCTACGCCATCCAGAAGATGACGCCACAGGAGGCGCGCTCGGCCTGGGAGCTGTTCGACCTGGCGCTGGGCACGGCGGAGATCCCCCTGACCAGCGGAGACGGCCATGTGTGATACCTGTGGCTGCAACATCACGCCGGGCAACGCACACCTGGTCCGCGCCGACGGCCCGCTGGCGAAGACCGGTGACGGCCGCGCGGCCATCACGGTGCTGCAAAGCCTGCTGAGCGAGAACGATCACCAGGCCGGACATAATCGTGAGCACTTCGATCGCCACCAGGTACTCGCCGTCAACCTGATGTCCTCGCCCGGGGCCGGCAAGACGGCCCTGCTGGAAGCCACCATCGAGGCGCTGGGTGATGAATTCCGTATTGCCGTCATCGAGGGTGACCTCGAGACCGAGAACGATGCCGAGCGCATCCGCGCCCGTGGTGTCGAGGCCGTACAGATCGCCACCGGCAGTGCCTGTCACCTGGATGCGCACATGGTACACACGGCCCTGCACCAACTGGACCTGGACGGCATCGACATCCTGTTCATCGAGAACGTCGGCAACCTGGTGTGTCCGGCCAGCTTCGACCTCGGACAGCACCGCAACATCACGCTGCTGTCTGTGCCCGAGGGGGACGACAAGCCCGCCAAATACCCGGTGATGTTTCGCGCCGCCGACCTGGTGCTGCTGACCAAGACCGACCTGTTACCGTATCTGACCGACTTCAAGCCGGCACGCGCCGAGCGTTACCTGCGCGAGCTGGCCAGCGACTCACCACTACTGGCCTTGTCCGCGACGTCGGGCGCGGCACTTGGCCACTGGCTGGCCTGGTTGCGCACGGAAGTGGCCACACAACGTGAACGGGTCGAGCAGGGCGTGACTCGACGACCGGCGATCCAGCCCGACGGTGCGCGTTTGCACACCTTCGAGCCGGTTGCACAGGATCCGCATCCGCATGGTCAACATCACCATCATCAGCACCGGGGCAACTGAGTATGCCGCAGACAGCACGCCAGTGGCTGGAACGCATCCGCGCACTCGAGTTGCCGGAGAAACTGCGCATTATGAATGTCTGCGGTGGTCATGAACGCTCCATCACCATGGCCGGGTTACGTAGCGCCCTGCCGGACACTATTGAACTGATCCCCGGTCCCGGTTGCCCGGTGTGTGTCTGTCCCGAGGAAGATGTCTACCAGGCCATGCAGCTGGCGCTGCACGAGGACATTATCCTGGTGGCCTTCGGTGACATGCTGCGTGTGCCCGTCAACCTGCCGAGACGCGAGATTCGTTCGCTGGAACAGGCGCGTGCCGCCGGTGCCGATATACGTCCGATTGCGTCACCGACCGAGGCCGTGCGAATTGCACGTAACCACCCGGACCGGGCAGTGGTGTTTTTCGCCGCCGGCTTCGAGACCACGACGGCGCCAGTGGCCGCCATGCTGGCCGAGGGGGTACCGGACAATCTCAGCGTGCTGCTGTCCGGGCGCCTCACCTGGCCGGCCGTGTCCATGCTGCTGGCATCAGAGGACGCCGGCTTCCAGGCGCTGATTGCGCCGGGACATGTCTCCACCGTGATGGGTCCGGAGGAATGGGAATTTGTGGTGCGCGACTATCACATGCCCACGGCGGTCGCCGGTTTTACGCCGGAGTCATTGCTGGCCGCCATGTACTCGACCCTGCGGCAACTGCTTGAAGGGCGGCAATTCCTCGATAACTGCTACCCGGAGGTCGTTCACACCGGTGGGAACCGCTCGGCACAACGCTGCATAGCCGACACTCTCGATGTAGTCGATGCCAACTGGCGCGGCGTCGGCATCATTCCGGACTCCGGTTTCGCCCTTAGGCCACAGCTGGCCGCGCATGATGCGCGCAAACTGTTCCCGTCGCACGAGGATCCGCAGCGCAAACGTGTCGGGGAAATGCCGGCGGGCTGCGATTGTTCGCGCGTGGTGCTGGGCAAGATCTATCCAAACCAGTGCAAGCTGTACGGCCTGGCCTGCACACCACGCAGTCCCATCGGCCCCTGCATGGTGTCGGACGAGGGCGCCTGCCGCATCTGGTGGGCCGGTGGTGTGCGCACACGCGACACAACGGCAGCCGCATGAGTTTCAGTCTGCTGTTACTGGGTTTCCTGCTGGGTATGCGGCATGCCGTAGAGACCGACCATGTGGCTGCGGTCGCCTCGCTGGTGACCCGCAGCCGGTCCATGAGTGACACCCTCTGCCAGGGCGCGGTCTGGGGATTGGGGCATACCCTTACCCTGTTCATATTCGGCTCGCTGGTGCTGCTGCTGGATACCGTCATGCCGGAGACCCTGGCACAGACGCTGGAATTCGTGGTGGGATTGATGCTGGTGGGGCTGGGCATCGATGTGCTCAGACGCCTGCAGCGAGAGCGCATCCATTTTCATGTGCACCAGCATGCCGACGACACGCTGCATTTTCATGCGCACTCGCACACCGGTGAATCAGTCCACCCCGCGGTACACCATCACCACCATGAACGTACGCGCGGCTTTCCGCTGCGGGCCCTGCTGGTCGGTATGATGCATGGCATGGCGGGTTCGGCGGCGCTGATCCTGCTGACATTGCAGACGGTACACTCGCCGCTGACCGGCCTGCTCTACATCGCCCTGTTCGGAATCGGCTCGATCGCCGGCATGGCGGTGCTGTCGGTAATCATTGCCGTGCCATTACGCTATTCCGCCAGCAGCCTGACTTGGGTGCACAACGGGCTGCAGGCGGTGATTGGTGTGACCACCCTCATTATTGGCGGCATAATTGTATACGACATCGGCATTACCGGCGGCCTGTTGGTGTAAGCAGTGCCTGCCGGCACAGCCGGGATTGCAACAGGAAAAATCCGGTATGACCAAACCATGCACCCCGCGGTGTGTGGTACCACGCCTCGTATTCAGCAGGATTGCCTGCCGATGCCGGACTCACTGAATTATTACGGCAATATTCCAGCGGGTGAGTTTTGCCTGACTGCGCACCGGCCTGGAGGTCTCCTCAGGAAGCGGCCCGCCGCCTGCGCGGTGGCTTGATAACCTCATGCTGCTCCAGCCATGTCTTCATATCCTCAACGATGGTCAACAGGTCCGAATCCGACAGGCAGTAATAGATGAAAGACCCACGGCGTTCCGGCCGCACCAGTCCGGCCTCGCGCAGTGCACGCAGATGGAATGACACATTGGTCTGGCTCAATTCCGTTGCCTCGATGATATCGGTCACCGGCCGGCACTCCAGCCCCAGTTCAAAAAGGATGCGCAGCCGGTTTGGCTCACCCAGCAGCTTGAAAACTCTGCCGAGTGTCTTGACATCCCGGCTGTTATATGTGTTAATACTCATATATGCATTTACTCATATGCGTGATAGCTAATTTAATCCATTCTGGACAAGTCGCCGGACAGAGTCAATGATTCCACTGCTGAACTGCACATGACGGCAGAAAAACTGTTTCCCACGACCCTGATGCCCGATGCTGACTGGTGGCATGCGCTGTGGCCGGATCCCCGCCGGGTGCTTGATGATATCGGTATCACACCGGGGATGGCGGTGGTGGACCTGTGCTGCGGTAACGGTCATTTTACCGCCCCGCTGTGTACGCTGGCAGCACCGGGGCAGGTGACCGGCATCGATCTTGATGAACAGCTGCTTGGTGCAGCCATTCACACCTGCAAGCCGTTTGATAATTTCAGCCCGATACTGGCGGATGCGCGCGACATCGATACCCTGCTCGATAATCCGGTGGACTATATCCTGATTGCCAATACCTTTCACGGGGTGCCGGACAAACAGGTACTATCACGTGCCGTGCATGCCGCACTGCGCACTGGTGGCGTCTTTACCGTCATCAACTGGTGCCCGCGGCCCCGCGAAGAGACCCCGGTACTGGGTCAGCCACGCGGTCCGGATGCAACACTGCGCATGTCACCCGGAGCCGTGGCTGCTGAAGTCGAACCGGCCGGTTTCCAGCTGGCTGCCATTGCCGACGTTGGTCCTTATCACTACGGGGCAGTATTTACCAGAATTACTGACTGACAGAATCAATGAGTGAACATGACAATAGCAAGGCTTGCGGGGATTCACCGGGGCAGATCCGGGACCTGTACACGGACCTCGCACACCATCCCGATAAGGATTTTGGCTGGGCCAGGGGCAAGGACAATGCCCGCAACCTCGGCTATGCGACGGAGTGGCTGGAGCAATTGCCGGATAGCGTTTGGGAATCCTGTGCTGCCGTCGGTAATCCCTTTTCCCTGGGACCTGTCACGGCAGGTGATTGCGTCCTCGACCTCGGTTGCGGGGCCGGTGCAGATTTATGCATTGCCGCCCTGTTGACCGGACCCGGTGGACGCGTCATCGGCATCGACTGCACCCCTGCCATGGTAGACAAAGCAGCCCTGAATGCGCGCACGTGCGGCCTTGAACAGGCAAAAGCCCATGTCATGGATTTTTCCACATTGGACCTGCCCGATACGGAGGTCGATGTCATCATTTCCAACGGGGCCATCAATCTTGCGGCTGACAAGACGGCCGTATTGACGGAAGCCTTTCGGGTACTGCGCAAAGGCGGCCGTTTCTACATTGCAGATATGGTCAGAACGGAAACTGACTGTGACCCCCCCCCGGCTGAAGGTTCCTGGGCTGATTGCATCCTGGGTACCCTGTCACCGGACTGCTTTCAGCAGCGATTGCGGGATGCCGGCTTCAGCCATGTAGAAATGACCGGTTACACGGGATACAAGACAGCTTCGGGAACCGAAGGGGCGCTGTTTCGGGCACGCAAGCCCGGCTGATTTTCATCGTCAACGCGCCTCCTGAGAATGACTCAACTTCCCGCCAGAGAAAGTGTCTGCCGGAATACCTCATAGGCAATCGGTTCCCTGTTTTCATAGCCGATGCGCTTGCGCCGCTTTTCATCCAGCAGGTGATAACGCACCACGGCCTCGACTGCCACCGGGCGTTGCTTACCCTTGGCAGGAACGCTGAATTCATAACGGCGCGGCTGCCAGCGCGGCAGGCGGGTATCCTTTAAATCGATGATAAACGGTCGCCACAGGACGGTGCGTTTAATGCGGTGGCCTTGTTCCTTCAACACCTTGTCTTCACGGTCCAGCAGGCGCAGTTCAACAGTCAGGAACCGGTCCGGGGTGCCGGTCGGCAGATAGTGCGCCGCGCCCACATTGGTAATCGTCAGAATAAACTTTCGCTCACCATCGGGATGCTGTTCGGTTTCTGCCAACTGAACTTTCAGGCCCTGTTTGACCATCACCGGATCATGGCCGCCATGCCACAAGTGCTGCCGGACCGGACGAACCCGTCCGCCCGCGACCAGCGGCCGCTGCACCAGCGGCATGTGACACTGCACACAACCCAAAGATGCCGTGTCCGGCAGGATCTTTTCACCTGTATTGCCTCTCGGAACCGGCTTTCCGGAAAGCCTGCCCGAATGGTCCATCCATGCTTCAGGAGTATCCTGTGTTGACAGGCTGTCGGGATCAGATTCTATCTCGGCCACGGTACCGCAGGGCGGGAAGCGGTAAAAAGTATCCCAGCGATCCCCTTCCACGATATGGCAGCGCACGCAAACCTGGTTCGGGTCTTTCAGTTTTTTCACAGGGTGGGGTGCATTGATCCCGCTGAGTACGCCGACGATTTTTCCGTCACGGTAATGACAGGCGGCACAAGTCACCCCCTCGTGCTGAAGTTCGGGAGCAAAGTCCGGGTTTTCCTCAAGAACTGGATCCCATTTATCCTTGTCACGGTATCCCAAGACTGTATGTGGCTGCTGGCGATCAAGCGGTGTGTGGCACAGGCGGCAATTCTGCCGGGCATCATCAAATTGCCAGTCGGTCTGGAAATAGGGATCAACCCAGGCCTGGCTGTGCATGGTGGTCCGCCATTCCTTATAGAAGGTCTGATGACAGGCCGCACAATCCACGGCGCGCAGCTTGCCTAACACCGGTGGAACCTGAGAGGTATCGATCGGCCAGGCAAACCGGTCACCGACCACGAAGATATTCATCGGCCGGGTGAAGCGCCAGCCAAGGAACACCGCCAGCCCCAGGAGCAGAAACAGCAAAATGCCATTGCGCGGTTTCATTTGGAATTACGGGGACCACGGGAGAGCCATCCCCGGCACGATTTGCGCCAGCAGGCGGCTCCTGCAGGAAGATTTATGCCATGCTAGGTATCCTGTCCCCGAACAGCAACTAAATGCCCGCCATCACTGCGTCCTTGTCACACTTTCTGATTTCACCCAGCAGTGTCTGTGAATCGACGGCCCTAGGATTGTAGGCCACCACCAGGGCATGCGGGTGATCTCTCTCATTGAAGTGCACCGAGACCACACCTTCCTGTGCACGCAGTCCCTTGTCAATCTGACCCTTGCACCCGGTTGTGGTATCCGGATGCAGGTGGACCACAATGTCAGCAATGCTGATGTCAGTATTCATAATTGCCTCCTTGGACGAGTTATGGTCTACCAGAAAAAGTGCCTTTTCCTGCATGACCGGCAGGCCCGCCTCTATCCACTTTGTCATGCCACCGCGCACGATGTGCACGTCGGCAAAACCTTCTTCCGTCAACAACAGCGCCGCCTTTGCAGAGCGCTTGTCGGTACGGCACACAATCGCAACGGTGTGCTCCAGGTAATCGCACAGTTCGCTCATGCGCTGTTGCAGATCCTCAACAGGGATATTCACGGCGCCGTCGATATGTCCCTGTTTGCCGACGAAGTCCTCCGCTGACCGTACATCGAGCACCAGCAAATCCTTTTCGGCAGCGAGCCGCCGCCTGAACTCCGCTGTCTCCATCATCGGCCCACGTCGCAGGGTGCCGATCAGGCGTGGCAGAAAGGCCACCACGGCCAGTAATGCCAGGGCCAGCAGACCCTTCCGGATCATGCCTCCGCCGCCGGCGACGGCCTCGCGGCCGGCATAGCCCAGGTAGGTGTAGGCAAACGCGGCCGGCAGCATAAACAGGTACGTCGCAATGAGGTAATGCAGCAGGCGCAGGCGCGTCAGCCCCAGCGCATAGTTCAACAGATTGAACGGGAACAGCGGCACCAGCCGCACAAAGGCAACGAAGCGCCAGCCCTCACCCTCGACGCCGTTGATCAGCTGCTTCACACGCCCACCGGCCTTTTCCGCCACCCAGCCGGAAGCCAGGTAGCGCGCAGTCAGAAAGGCAAGGGTGGCGCCCAGCGTGGCGCCGGTCAGGTTATAGAAGGTCCCCAGCAGCGGCCCGAATAACGCGCCACCAGCCAGTGTGAGCACCGAGCCGGGCAGGAACAGGACGGCCGCCAGTGCGTAAATCAGTATGAACAGCAGCGGGGCCACCGGCCCGGTATCGCGGACCCAGGCCTCAAGGGCGACGCCGTCAAGTTGCTCGCGGTACATGATGGCGAGCGTGACCGCGGCGGCGAGGCCCAGGAACAACACAATGCGCATGAGGTGGTTATTGTTCACGACCACCCTCCCATTCGCGCCGGTTGATGGCGTAATCCTGCACCTTGCCCACAAAGGGGATTGCCAGCATGCCCGGCAGCCAGCTGCACCACCGGTCCTCAGTAAAGGTACGAATGCCGATGGTCATGCCTTCATGCCCGGCGCGTGGTTGGGCCCGGTAGGTGCCGAACAACCGGTCCCACCACGACAGGTTAAAGCCGAAGTTGCTATTGGTCTCATCGTCCTCTGTGGAGTGGTGTACGCGGTGCATGTCCGGCGTCACCACGAACCGTCTTAACCACCGGTCCACATTCAGGGGCAGGCGTACATTGGTATGGTTGAACATGGCCATTGCATTCAGGACGACTTCAAAGACCACCACGGCCAGTACCGGCGGACCCAGCAACAGGATCACGGCAAACTTGATCAGCAGGGAGAGCAGAATCTCCAGGGGATGAAAACGCGCACCGGTGGTCACATCAAAATCCAGATCCGCGTGATGTACACGATGCAGGCGCCACAGGAGCGGCACGGCATGCACCATCACATGCTGCAGCCAGATAAAGAAGTCCATGATGACCACCGAGGCCACCACCGCCAGCCAGAACGGGGCATCTATATAGTTAAACAGTCCCCAGCCCTGCTCGCGGGCGAATACCGCCACGCCCACAGCGGCGGCCGGGAACACCAGCCGCAAGACAACATTGTTGAAAAACACCAGTCCCAGGTTGTTGGCCCAGCGGATGGCCTTCGAGGTTTGCAACCGGCGCCGCGGGCCAAGCAGTTCCCACAGCGCCATAATGCCGAAGATGCCAAAGAAAAACCCCAGCCGGATCGATACTTCGTTGTGCATGACAAATTCGTTGAAATCCATACGGCGGTTCCTGTGTCGCGCTGCAATTGCCTGCCCCGGGGCACCTGCTATAATAACCTTATTGCACAACTATTCAATTAACTAGTTGAATATAACATTAGCTGATTAGTAAGCGATGTCAAGCCGCCTCTTCAAACACGATCTGTTTGCCCAGTTCGCCCGGGTCGCCAAGGCGTTAAGTTCCGGTAACCGACTGGAATTAATTGAATTTCTTGCACAAGGTGAGCGCAGCGTCGAGGCCCTTGCCACGGTCTCCGGGCTAACGGTGGCGAACACCTCCCAGCATCTCCAGCAATTGCGCCAGGCCGGGCTGGTGGAATCCAGCAAAGTCGGGCTCAAGGTATTCTACCGGCTGAGCGGGGATGATGTCCTCGCGCTGCTCGATTGCCTGCGCGGGGTGGCGGAGCGCCGCCTGGCGGATGTCGAACGGCTTATCACCACCTACCTGACCGTCAAGGACGATCTCGAGCCACTACCGGCCGGTGAACTGCTGGAACGCGCGCGCCAGGGGCTGGTCACCGTTCTCGATGTGCGGCCGCCGGAGGAATATGCCGCCGGCCACCTGCCGGGCGCCATCAACATTCCCCTGGCGGAACTGGAAGACCGGTTACAGGATTTACCCGGGCAACAGGAGGTCATCGCCTACTGCCGGGGACCCCATTGTGTACTGGCCTTTGATGCCGTGGCGCGCCTGCGTGCGCAAGGGGTAGCGGCCCGGCGCCTGGAAGGCGGCTTTCCGGAGTGGCGCCGCGCCGGCCTGCCGGTAGAATCAACCGGCAAAATCCGAGGTGAACCGTTACCGTGAGTTGCTGCTCTATTCCCTGCGCCGACACCAATCGCTTTTTCTCGCACCTGGCGGGCCTCCACCGCTGGCGGTTTCGCGTATTCGGGTTCGAAAAAAGCCAGCAGCAACTGCTCGACGGCATTCAACAGGCTGGCATCGAAGCCACCGAGCTGCTCGAGATCGGCTGCGGGGTCGGCTACCTGCACCACGCCCTGCTGCAGGCCGGCGCGCGCACGGCCACGGGGGTCGATCTGTCCGAACGCATGTTGATCGAGGCCCGGCAGTTGGCAGGGGAAACCGGACTGGGTGAGCGTACGGACTATTTGCAGGGAGATTTTGTCGGGCTGGTCGATGCAATCCCGCAGGCGGACATCACTATCATGGACAAGGTGGTGTGTTGCTACCCGGAACCCGAACAGCTACTGAATGCTGCTCTTGACAAGACACGGCGTGTGCTGGCGCTCACCTACCCGCGCGACCGCTGGCCCGTTCGTCTGGGAGTGGCCATTGCCGCCTTCTTTCTCAAGGGCTTCGGCTCCGGGTTTCGGCCCTACGTGCATGATCCGGTGGCTATCGAGCACTGGATCACATCAAAAGGGTTTTCCTGCCAGACCCGGGTGACCACTTCGGGATGGCTGACGGAGATTTATATTCATACACCCTGTAGAACGGTCCGGTAGTAACCCGGTTTATACCCGGCCGAAGACGGTTCAGGTCTGCGATCGAACCCAGCGGACGATGTCCGCCGCACCCAGGGCGCCGGCCTGGCGCGCCACTTCCTGCCCGCCTTTAAAGACCACCATGGTCGGAATACTGCGAATGCCGAGATTCGCGCCAAGCTGCTGCTCGACCTCGGTATTGAGTTTGGCCAGGCGCACAGCCGGCGCAAGTTCCGCGGCCGCCTGCTCAAAGGCCGGCGCCATCATCTTGCACGGCCCGCACCAGGGCGCCCAGAAATCGACCACCACCGGAATATCGTTGCGGCTGATATGCTGCTTGAAGCCGGCCGCATTCAGTTCCACCGGGTGACCGGTGAACAGCGGCTGATGACACTTGCCACAGTTGGGATTTGCTGACAACTTGTCCGCTGGAATACGGTTGACGGCACTGCAGGCCGGACACACAATGTGCAGGGGATCAGTCATCTCATAACTCCGTTATCCGGTTCAGTCGGGCACGCAACTGCCGGACCTCATCCAGCATTTCCAGCGCCAGTGCGACGCCGGCAAGATTGATGTCCAGATCCTGCTGCAGGCGCTTTGCCGTGCGGACCCGGTACAGGCTGTAGCCGCTGAAATACCAGTGTGACTTCTCGATACCGACCGGTTCCAGTACCCCTTCATTGACCAGCTCATCGATATAACCGGCAGTCACGGCACAGGCGTCGCACAACTCGCGCAGCGTCAGTCGGGTTTCAGCTTCGAGGATAATGCCATCCAGTATGTCGGTTTTCTGTTGCCCCATAACCTATACCCCCAACCGTGTGCGCGGGTTGAAATCAAGTTCCTGCTGCAGGTTCCGGTAGAGCTCCTTCGCCTTGTCCGTCGCCGCCGGCGGCAATGTGAGCTGCAGGACCACGTACAGATCGCCGGCCTTGTTACCAGCCGAACCGGCAGGCAGCCCGCGGCCTTTCAGACGCAATTTACTGCCGTTCGCCGATCCCGCCTTGATCTTCATGTCAACAGTCCCTGCCGGCGTCGGCACCTTGATGGATGCGCCCAGCGCCGCTTCCCAGGGCGCTACCGGTACATCGAGGTAAACATCCCGGCCATCGACACGGTAGATACTGTGCGGGTTGAATTCGATTTCCAGGTACAGGTCACCGGACTTGCCTTCACCCATACCCGGGTTGCCCTGGCCGGCGAGCCGGATGTGCTGGCCCGGCTTGATGCCTTTCGGAATGCGCACATTGAGGACCCGCTCCCGGGTCGTGACATGGCCGCGGGTATCCACTTCAGGTACCTGCAACTTGATGGAACGGGTGGCGCCGTGCATGGCATCTTCCAGGTCAATCAGCACCCTGGCGTGATGATCGCTGCCGCGTGCATGAATGCCGCCACGGCCACCGGAGTACCCTCCCTGGCCGCCGGCGTGGAACTGCCCGAACAGTGACTCGAAGAAATCACTGTAAGCGCCCGCATCACCGCCGACACCACCGGTATAACCACCACCACTGAATTCAAAGCCGGCATCCCAGCCCGGCGGCGCATTGAAATCCTGCCCGGCCTTCCAGTCAGCGCCCAGCTGGTCGTAGGCCGCGCGCTTTTCCGGATCCTTCAGCACCTCATAGGCTTCACCCACCTCCTTGAAGCGGGCTTCGGCATCGGTCTCCTTGCTGACATCCGGATGATATTTACGCGCCAGTTTTCGATAGGCGCGCTTTATCTCATCCTGGGTGGCATCACGTTTGACACCCATCAACTGGTAATAGTCCTTGTATTCCATACGGTTCCTGTGCAGTCAGATTAAAATCGGGCAATCCTGAGACTTTAGACTTTATATATATGGTGTTCGGAAAGCCTTTTTTCAATCGTGTAACCAGGGGTAAGGCCAGTGGAAGACCTAACACCACAAGGCGCGGGACTTGCCCGACCACGTATCAGGTACAAACCACTACCCATTTTATTTATCCAGCAGGGTGACTACCTGGTTGATGGTCTTCTTCAGTGCCGCCCTGGTGAAATTCGCCTTGCCCATGACCATCATGCCGACCATGGTGGTGGCAATGGTATTGGCGGTACTCCCGGTATCCAGGTTCTTTGATAGCTCACCTGCGCGTTTGGCGCTGATCAGGCGGGACTGCAGGGCCTGCTTCAGGCCATGAACAGTTTGCTGCATTTCTGCCTGTGACTCCGCATCGTGCTGTCCACTCTCCAGTACGGAAAGCACCACCAGGCAACCGCCTGGATTGTCTTCATCGAAGTGAATGTCGAGTACACCGTTCAACAGTCGCCGAACGCCTTCGCGAATATCCGGGGCGCTGTCCATGGCGACAAACAGCGCCGACATGACCGATTCCTTGTAACACGTAATTACCCGCCCGAATAGCGCACGCTTGTTGCCAAAGGTATTGTAGATACTGGTCCGGTTCAGCCTCATGGCGGCTTCCAGATCCTGGATCGAGGTACCTTCATAGCCCTGTTTCCAGAATACCAGCATGGCGGACACAAGTGCCTGCCTTTCATCGAATTGTTTTGTTCGAGCCATATCACACTTTTGATGCTGTGTGGCTATATTTTATACCAATCAGTATAAAATAACTTGACAGCATTAGAATTGTCGCATATATATATTGTACCTTTCGGTACAGAATATTCAAAAGGAGACAGCCATGATCAATGTCGCTGAAAAACTTGACGCCCGTGGACTGAATTGTCCGCTGCCCATTCTGAAGACCCGCAAGGCCATCAACAATCTCGATAGCGGTGAGGTACTTGAAGTGGTTTCAAGCGACCCCGGTTCTGTGAAAGACATGGCCTCGTTTTGCGAACAAACCGGCAATCACCTGGTATCCAGCGATGAGTCCGGAGACGGTTACGTGTTCCTGATCGAAAAGGGCTGAGACCGTAATTTTAACCAACAGGAGAGCAATCATGTCAACAACTGCCGAGAATATGCAGGACACAGCCCAGCTGGATGCATGGCTGGACAAGAAGCTGGATGAGCTGTTACCGAAGAAGATCGAAGAGATCGATGCGCAGAAGACTCCCAGCAT